>Ga0208670_100240_pt1 | contig 17209 bp, 13 predicted proteins | sample 24BtaG_FD_184098 | JGI IMG/M metagenome (GOLD analysis project Ga0208670, IMG submission 184098) | Marine viral communities from Cariaco Basin, Caribbean Sea - 24B_WHOI_OMZ_CsCl (SPAdes) (version 2) | ecosystem: Environmental > Aquatic > Marine > Oceanic | place: Caribbean Sea: Cariaco Basin...
TGAATAATAAATATGCCTATTAAATAGGAATGATAAATGAGCTATCACTAGATAGGGAGCCATAATAACATAGTCATCTGTCCCTTAATTTTTCACTATGTTCGATTTAGTTTACCTGTTGTACTTGTCCTTAGCGTATATTAATACCACATGAACTACTTTAAACCACAAAATAGTCATCAAATATTCTATGATGATAAACAGCCGCCCATAACACCCTTATCTAATCCTACTTAGCTTTAAAACTGTCTGTATTCAAAATTATCCGACTTTAAAGCTCTGACACTTTAAAGCTAACGGATTTCAAGCCTATATGGAAGCCATATGAGTAACCCATCACATGAATAATCTTGCCAATAAAAGGTATCAGCCCTCCTCGCCTTCTAGTACCTTAACTGTCGTTACTGAACGCAACCAACCCCTGACGGCTAGCGTATATGTGCCGGAAAACACTGAAAACGAAGCCATTAAAAATGCGCTTATGATTGCTCCTGCAACGGGCATTAAACGCAGTTTTTATCATCGTTTTGCAACTTACCTTGTCAACCAAGGGTTCGGGGTAATTACTTATGATAATGAAGGTATTGGCGATTCATTAACCTGTCCGCTATCGAAATGTGATGCCTCGTTGATAAGCTGGGGGCGCCATGATGCTACTGCAGTACTAGAAGCCTTACAGTATGAATTTCCAAACGCCAAATATCATTTGATAGGCCACAGTGCTGGTGGGCAGTTAATCGGTCTCATGCCCAATTACCAGGTGTTATCTTCAGTGTTCAATATTGCGTGCTCATCAGGCCGTATTAAAAATATGGAAATGCCTTTTAAAGCCAATGCTATGTTATTCATGAACGGTGCGATAACCTTGGGCAATTTACTGCTAGGATATACGCCCTCAGATAAATTCAATATGGGAGAGCCGCTACCTCGCGGTGTGGCCAAACAATGGCGAGATTGGTGTAATGGCAAAGGTTATATCAAGACTGCTTTCGGCGAGACGATATTTACCCATTACTATGACCAACTGAATACCCCCGCTTTATGGCTAAACTTTAGCGATGATGATATTGCCAACGCCAAAAATGTTGAAGATATGCTGGCAGTATTTAGTGCTATGCCAGTAGAAAGAGAGATGTTGGAACCACAACAGTTTGGACTCACTAAGATTGGTCATATGAAGTTCTTCAGTGCCAAAACTTATGAGAAAGCGCCTCAGTTATGGAAAATGGTCACTGATTGGATTGAACAGCATTCTGCCTAATTAGCCTTTTAAAAAGGAGACTTTAAAGCCTATTTTGATGCAGCCAATTCATCTGCGATACGTTTTTGTAATGCGGAATATAACGAAGGGGTGAGATTGGGAATGTTGCCCAACATCCATTTAATGTAGCTGAGCGGTACTTGGTCAATCTTATGACCTTTGTATTTACCAAAAGGCATTCTAGCAATGGGTTTGGCATTGTTGGATATTTGATGTGCAGTGGCAAAATCGTTCGGATCAAAATTCAAACGTTCACAACATGCTTTGTATAACAGATAACACATTCTGGCATCACCCAATGCATCATGCGCCGCTGCAGTCATCTCAGCGGCCTCTTCTTCACCAAGCAGCTGCTCAATACATTTCGATTGAGAGTATTTGTGCCATTCAGGGAAGGCCACTCGGGCCAATCTAACCGTACAAATTAGCTTTACTTTCGGCCGGCCAATAACACCCCAATCAAAACGAACATTGTGACCTATTAAATAATCAGATACCTGAAAGTTATCTAAATCAAAAGACGCCAGCCCTGCCACATCAGCATCGGTAATCCCATGAATTTTGGTCACGATGGCAGAAATCGGCCGTCCACTATTAAAGTATGACATCCACTCGTGCCCAGTGCTTGCCTCGATAGTGGCTACTTGTATCGGTCTAGGATCACGTCCTTGGTCGGTCTCTGTGTCTATAACTAACGCAGTTGGCATAATAGGGTCTTGTGGCATAGAGGCTATAAATTCATCCTAATAGGTAGGGCATCTAATATATGCCGGTTATACCAGCAAAATTAAATACTTAATGTTATTTAAATATATGGTGCTATTTAAATATATGGTGTCATTTAAATATATAGGGTTATTAAAAACATATAGTAAATATAACCCGAAATAAGTATACCAAGTCATAATTACACCGCTGTCCGATAAGCGTTTAAATCAGGTTGTTTTTAAGTTTCAATTACCACTTTATCACTGAGACTCTTGTTATACTGAGACGCTCTTCATTTTATTTATCTCATTATTTTTTTAGCGACTATTATCTAACTACTGAATATTACTCCTTACTATCTATTTATAACTGTTGTCCGTCTATGACCACATATCCTATCTCTACCGATAAGTTACAGCCTTGGCATCATTACAAACGCCCGTTTGTAAAAGACCTAGCTTTTGCTCTTGCCTGTCCCGATGTGCTAAAGCACTGGATTTCTGCTGATCCAAACCTAGTTTCCGCACAAATATCAGTACATAAACCTGAATTTTGGCTCACTCATTACCAAAATTATGCTGATCGTTTGCAGCAATTAGACCGTAGTAATGAGTATCAACATTTAACCCGATATCTAATGTCGCGTCCTAGCCCTTACCGTTTAGGCTTTCACTTTGAAGGACTGATTCACTTTTGGTTGGAAGATGGGTTTCAGCTAGGACTACATCCTTATGAAGTTATCGCTCATAACGTTCAGCTATACAATGGTATGCAAACCACGGGTGAACTCGACTTTATTCTAAGAAATCATGATACTAATGAGGTTGAACATTGGGAGTTGGCGATAAAATTTTACTTGGGCTCAGCACCTTATGATAATTTTGCCAACTGGGTAGGCATTAATGCCCGTGACACGTTGCAACGTAAATTAATTCATATGCAGACCAAGCCTTTTCGCAGTGTCTGGATAGATTTAGACTTTTATGAAAAGATAAAAATTGATAAACGTTATGTAGTCATGAAGGGTCGCTTCTTCAAGGAAGCTGACAGCATTGCCCCTAATCCTGAGTGGCTCAATGACGAGTTTCCCACGCATCTATGGTACCCTATTAATAAGCGTAGTGACTTTGAAGCATTAGATATGCCTGAACTTCGCCCCGCTCATTATATTGAATGGTTAACCCACCGTCCTTTTTATGATGCTGAATTTCTGAGACAGAATATGGTCACAAACTTAGATCCTAGGTTGAATAAGGAGGAGCTACGTCGTCGCCGTCACCGACTATCACAGTGGCCTTACGTACCGCTGGAATTAGAAGACATAGATACCAATCTTTATCTTAATAAAGGCAATCCTGTGGTGCTGGTTCGCACTACATAACTTTAATTTCAATTATCTTCGAACAGTTTATAAAAAAGGAAGCCTCATTAACTGAGGCTTCCTTTTTTGTAATCAGGCCAGCTAATATGGCACTAGCACTTAACGCGCCAAACGCCACACACTTACTTGACCCGATTTGGTTTGGGTTAATAAATAGCCACCTTGAGAGGTTAACTTAGTCACAGGACCCTTGCTCTGGGTACGGCTAACGATACGACCATCTTCTGGGGATAAGAAGTGAATCACACCGTCTAAGTCGCCAATTGCAATATAATTACCAATAAGCTCTGGGTTACTCAATTGACGATAAGCCAAATCTTTATTTTCCCATAAGGGCTCACCTGTTTGACGATCGAATGCTTTCACTGTCCCATCTAGTGTGGTGGTAATAACTGCTTGATTGGTTACCGCCAAACTATTTTTACTGGCCGCTTCTTGTAAGAAAGTGACCTGTCCACTGGCCAAGTCGGCAGATAATAGCTGACCACTATAGCTTACAGCCAGTAGCTGACCTTGGTTCACTGTTGGTGTACCATCTACATCCGTCATGCGCTGAATTTCACTGGCACCTGAGGGAATACCCACTCGGCGGTTCCACTTTGGCACACCTGATTCAATATCTACAGCATGCAAACGGCCATCTGCACCACCTAACAAAGCTGTCTGGTTATCCAGCAAGGTAGGCTTAGCACTACCACGTACGCTAATGCTAGGCGTCTGCGTGGTAAACTGCCAGATAGATTCACCTGTCTGTAAAGACAAGCCATGCATTACGCCGTCATTGGCCGATAGCACCACACGATTGTTATGAATTAAGGCCGGTGCTAACACAGTACCTTTGATTTTATTTTCCCACTTAACGTTACCATTACTGGTATCAAAAGCCACAACACGGGCAGACTTAGTGGTTACGACCGCCGTTTGACTGTTGCCGTCAAATGCCACACCGCCTAAGATATCTTCTTTTAAATCAGTACTCCACAGTGCCTGACCATTTAGATCATAGCTCGCTACTTTGCCTGAGCCTGAGGCCACAACTACTTGCTTGCCATCAAAACCTACTTCAAAACGGTTCACGTCAGCCAGTTTAGATCTGTCACTTAATGAGGTTTGAAATACGGGATCAACTACCTTGACAGACTGCTCAAGTTGAACCAATTTAGTAGGCTTATGCTCTTCGGGCTTAATGGTTTTTCCACATGCCGCAACCAAAGCAATTGAAGCACACAAAATAGTAATTTTAGAGGCTTGGGCTATAACGCTTGCTGCTGTAGATTGGGGTTTATTGTTATACATAGTTGAATCAGCTCAATCAGGTTAAAAGTCATAGCGCCTAAAAAGCCGGTAGGGCATCTTTGGTACTAATCTTATGGTTGTGTATGTTATAACAAATTCGGTTATAAACAAAAAGTCAAAAGGCAATTTATTGTACTAACTTATTGTAACGAGCCTATTGTAACGGGCTTCTTACTACAGGCTTACTGAGCAGTGCCTTCAGAGGAACCACCGGCTAGTTCAGCAGCTACAGCTTCAAGCTCGGCATTACTTTGGGCTTGAGCAGCATCCTGGCTTTGTTGCAATGCCGCTACGTCAACAATCTGATCAGCAGGCTCAATAGGCTCTGGGTTGATACCTAAGTTTTCTAACTTCAAGCGTAAGAAAGGACGCTCTTCATGACGCTTAGACAATAAGCTCCACGCATTTTGATAAGCACGTAGGGCTTTTTCTTTGTCTTTTTTCGCCGAATAGATATCACCCAAAAGTTCTTGCTGACTGGCTTCAAAGGCTACTGGTACATCTTTTGAAGCTTGAGTAAGTGCCTCATCCACATTACCATCAGCCAATAATACCGTGGCATAGCGAAGCTGAGTTATAGAGTGTAAACCTGGATCTTTTAGATCAATCTCTAGTGCTTTTTTCAATGCCTCTGTCGCATTCTTCATGTCATTGGCATCAACCGCATTACGTGATTTAATCATTAAAGCTTGCCAAGCATAAACTGTATTGCCGTGTTCGGCCACTAGCTTATCAATATCAGCATTTAGCTTTTTACTCACATCAGCATTGTCTTCTGGCTGACCCATTAATTCATCGTTGGTTTTTTCAATGGCCGCATACTTATCTGCAGCAACCGTATCTTCTTTCATGCCTGAATTTTGGAAATAGGTCCAGCCGAAATAACCTGCCAAGGCCAACAATATAGCGCCAATAATATAACCGGCAGCCTGCTTTAGCTTCTCCATTGACTGCGGATCACCGTTTGAATTATTCAAGTCTGGTGAATTGGAAATGGGATGTTTGGCCATAAATCTACCTAATAAGTTAATTACCAAATATTCAAAGAAAAGCGGTATTGCTAGCCGTTTACTCTAATATAAGTTTCGAATTATAAACTAAAGTTCTCAGCGCTGTGTAGCCATAGTTTGTCTTGGCTGACCTGTTCGCCTGTTTCCATCGTTTTAATACTAATGGTGCCATTCTCAATTTCATCTTGCCCTAAAATCACGGTCAATTTAGCCCCTGACTTATCGGCTTTTTTCATTTGTGCCTTTAGGCTATTGGCACTAGACATTTTAATACGTAAGTCTGAGCGTGCTTCTCGTAAAGACTGTGCATAGAGCAGTCCTTGGGCATAAAGCTCAGGATGAACCACCACAAAGATGTCACAAGAGGTCGTTTCTGGCATTGGATTAATAGCTTGTACTAACAGTAGCAATCTCTCTAGACCCATGGCAAAACCTACTGCTGGATCTGATTTTACTGCTTTTGCTTTATCTGCTGATTTACCAATAGATTTTAGCTGGCCAATTAAGCCATCATAGCGGCCGCCAGCACAGACTGTCGCCTGTGAGCCTAGCTTGTCAGTTACCCATTCAAATACGGTCTTATTGTAGTAGTCTAGACCGCGCACTAAATTTGGGTTGACCACATACTCAATACCTAATGCTTTTAAGTACGTTTTTAATTGACTGAAATGAGCTTTGCTTTCTTCGCCTAAGAAGTCCGCCAATAGAGGCGCATTTTCCAAAATAGCTTGGGTGTTTTTGTCTTTACTGTCTAAGATACGTAGCGGATTGGTGGTTAATCGGCGCTGACTGTCTTCGTCCAATAGGTCTTTTTTATTGTGCAAAAACTCAACTAAGGCGGCTCTATAAGCCAAACGCTCATCCAACTCACCTAAGCTGTTAATCTCTAAGGTAAGCTCATGATCAATGCCTAAGCGCTTCCACATCATATGGGTCATCGCAATTAGCTCAGCTTCGACATCAACCAACTCACTGCCGAAAGCTTCTACCCCCAACTGATGGAATTGACGATAACGTCCCTTCTGGGGCTGTTCGTAACGGAACATAGGGCCCATGTACCAAAACTTAGGACTATCGCCGCGCAATAAGTTATGTTCAATGACAGCACGAACCGCCCCTGCAGTGCCTTCAGGACGAAGCGTCAATGGCGTTGGTGGATCAGACTTATCCGTAAAGCTGAACATCTCTTTTTCGACGATATCGGTCGCATCACCAATGGCTCGGGCAAATAACTGTGTTTCTTCAACGATAGGAAGACGTATTTCCTCATACCCAAATTGATCAAGAACCTCCTTTAACATGTTCTCTAAACGTCGCCATTGGCTGCTTGGCTGACTGCTAGAGGTTGCCACATGCAGAATGTCGTTAAACCCTTTGATTGACTTAATCATATTATTTGCCCAAATAATTTTTTATTCCGCTGATAACCCAGCGTAAATGAAACAATTGTTTTTATTTTACTGGTCTTAATTTGGTAAGGCTTGCCGCTTAATTGCTACCGTCTACTCGCAATATCTCATTGGCCGCTTTTTGTTCAGCAATCGCCACGCGTTCTCTGACCATTTTTTCAATGTTGTCTACTAACGTAGTGGTATCAATTAGATGGCTCTTCTCACCTTGCAAATATACCAGCGAGTTGGGAGAAGCACCCACTACCCCAATATCTGCTTCTTTGGCTTCACCAGGTCCATTGACCTTACAGCCAATAACTGACACATCCATTGGCACACGCACATCTTCCAAACGGGCTTCGAGCTCATTCATGACTCGAATCACATCAAACTCTTGACGTGAACAACTAGGGCAAGCAATAAAGTTAATCCCATTGGCACGAATATTTAGAGATTTTAGAATATCGAAACCAACTTTAATCTCATCTTCTGGTTCGGCAGCTAATGAAATACGAATAGTATCGCCGATACCATCTAGCAATAAGCCACCTAGCGCAATCGCAGATTTAACGGTACCTGTGCGATAAATACCCGCTTCTGTTACCCCTAAATGTAGAGGGTTGTCAATTTGCTGTGACAATAGACGGTAAGCATCCAAGGTCAGGAACACATTACTGGCCTTTACCGACACTTTATACTGATCAAAGTTTAAACGCTCTAAGATATCAATATGGCGCATCGCTGATTCAACCATCGCCTCACCAGTGGGCTCTGTATATTTGCGCTGAATCTCTTTTTCTAAAGAACCGGCATTAACCCCGATACGAATAGGAATATTGTAATCACGGGCACAAGCAACTACCTCACGAACTTTGGCATCATTCCCGATATTACCTGGGTTAATACGTAGGCAATCTGCCCCTGCAGCAGCCACTGCAAGTGCGATTTTATAGTCAAAATGAACGTCTGCAATTAGCGGAATATCCACTCGTTTTTTAATCTCTGCAAAAGCAGCCACCGTATCCATGGTAGGGGTTGATACTCGCATCATATCAGCGCCAGCATCAACACAACGCTGTATTTGTGCTACTGTGGCTTCTACATCACAAGTGTCAGTATTGGTCATACTTTGGACACTGATATGGGCATCACCACCGACTGCCACATCACCGACATAGATTTTTTTGGTTTCACGACGTTTAATTGGAGAGGGAGTAGACATAAGACTTCTCAGTTGACTGGAAATTTGGTGAACAAAATATTGCACTGCGAAGCGACAGTCAAAGTTTAGCGTCTACCAAGACAAATACTTTGAACTGCCACTTTTATAGTATTGAATTAAGGCGCCAAACTAAAATTAGCTTGGTTATTAGTGGCAAAGTCATTTAACTTAATCGTCTCACCATTGAGCATTAAAGTTACATTAGAAACGTTGCCAATTTGAAATTTAAATGGCGGTTTGCCTGACAACTTATACCCGCCTCGCGCCTGCTCACCGGTCAATAAGGTTTTGCCAGTGGCATCAACAATGGTTAGCTGGGTATTGTCTTTTAATTGGAAATCCAAGGTCGCACTATCCGCACTGACCACAGCAGTAGAATCTGAACCCAACGCTGAACCTGAGCTGTCTAAAGCATTCCCACTATTTACCACTGTAGTATTCACAGCCGCGCCTGCTGACTGTTCGCTTTCTGACAAGTTATCCACTACCGCATTGGTATTGGTATCTTGCTCATCGGTACTGGCATCTTTCGCATTTGAAATGGTACGAAGTAGAAATACAGCCAAAACAATCAAACCAATTACGCCCAATACCAATAGCGGATTGATACGAATAGATCGTCTTCCTTCACGCTGTAAAGTACCCATCGGCTTGAGAGGAGACTCGATATCATCGACACTCTTCTTTTTCAACTCATCTGGATAGTTACGGTTAAAACTGTCTACGATTTGGTCTGGATCTAGGCCAAGATACTTAGCATAGTTAATCACGAATCCTCGAGCAAAAGCGGCTTGCGGCAAAGACTTAAAGTCTTCTGCTTCAATCGCTTCGAGATGACGCGTTAAAATAAATAATTCAGCCGCCACATCATCCAAAGTTAGATTTTGATTTATGCGTGCTTGCTTAAGTCGATTACCAAACGAGCCGACATTTTGATTTGATGTATCTATGGTAGGTGTTAACGGGTCTTTTCTATCTATTTCCATGATGCCTCTGGGTTACGAATCCAAACTTTTAGCTTTTTGGCTTCTTCACTGTGCGGTAAGGTAGCTAAAGCTGTCGCGAAAAATATTTTTTGACTTGATCACTTACTTTATACTTAATTATAGTATCTCTATAACCACTTTATTATATCGGGTCACGCTAAAGGCGCAACTTTGCCCTTTGCCGAATTATTCGAGGGGCGGTCACCGCACTTTCTTCTAATAGCGTCAGCATCTCTTTATACAAGTTCTCTGCCTGTACCAATTGATTGTTACTAATTAATAGATCAATCAGCTCCAAATGAGCCACTAAATTATTACGGTCACGCTCTAAAATTCTAACGAAGGTTTCAGTGGCTAGAGCATAATCGCCCCTCTTAAGTGCAGTCAGTCCTAAGTTCTCTAAGGCCTTAATTCGACCTTCATAACCTAGGGCAGCACCCGCTATTTCAAACTGATGCATGGCTTCATCGTATCGGCCCAGTTGTGACAAGTAAACACCATAATTATTACGTGCTTTCATCAACTGTGGCTGTAATACTAAGGCTTGGCGAAAGTACGATTCGGCTTCAATAATATTTAGCCGACTGCCTTCCGCTTGTAACAAAACCCCCATCATATCATAGGCAGGGGCATAACGTTTATTGGCTGACAATGCTTTTTCTAATTGACGTTTGGCATTATCAAGCTCATTCAATGTCAAATACTGAGCGGCCATTTGGGTTCTAATAAACGCTATCTCATTAGCCTGCTCAGTGTGATACGAGCGTTGTGTCGCGTCCTGATAGGAGGTTGATTGACACCCCATCATCGAGATTGCAACCACCACACCAAAAATTGGATGTCTCACTGGGACAAAGTCAGATTTTGAATGCAATCTTGGCCGATGCACATGCTCAGCGGTTAAAAAGGTCTGAGCAAGGCAAGTCATGGTTGTCCCTAATGAGTCATCATTTACTAAATATTACACTACACGAATCGTATTGTAACGGCCTAGGCCCTTTTCTGCACCTAAAACCTCTAATTTTTTTATCATAGAATAAAATATCAAGCAAGCGACCAATTAATGAGAAATTATGGTATAAAAACTCAACAAAAGTAAGCTCAGTTCTATTAATTTACTGATTGTTCCGCTTGGCGAGACTTAATGCTTTCTTGCCATTTGGCTGAGCGGCGGGTTCTGTCTGCCACTTGACCGACCAATTGACCACAAGCGGCATCAATATCATCGCCTCTTGTCTGTCGAATGGTACAAACAAAGCCGGCATTGTTTAGAATATTACTAAACGCATGAATGCGATTGTTACTCGAACGATCATAAGGCGCATGAGGGAATGGGTTGAACGGGATTAAATTAATCTTACTCGGTAATCCCTCTAACAATGCCACCAATTGGTGAGCATGCTCATCACTGTCATTAACACCCGCCAGCATTACGTACTCGATAGTAACATGCTTTTTGTGTCGAGGATTATTATCATGAACATATGCTTTAGCGGCAGCAATCAACTCACTTAATGGATATTTTTTGTTGATAGGCACCAACTCATTACGCAGCTCATCATTTGGCGCATGTAATGAAATGGCCAACGCCACATCGATGTCCTTATAAAGGTCATACATCTTCGGTACCACACCAGAGGTTGATAACGTCACACGACGCTTTGACAATCCATAGGCATGATCAGACAACATCAAACTCATTGACGAGACAACGGGCTTATAATTAAGCAGTGGCTCCCCCATTCCCATCATAACCACGTTGGTTACATTATTTTGCCATTCAGAGCTGTCAACGCCTTCCATATAAGAGGCGTTAGCCACCCAAAGCTGACCAATAATCTCAGCCGCGGTTAAATCACGTTCAAATCCTTGTTTGCCGGTACTACAGAAGCTACAGTCTAAAGCACAGCCCACTTGTGATGAGATACATAGGGTCTTGCGACCATTCACTTTACTGTCATCCGCTGGAATCAGCACCGTTTCTACCAATGAGCCACCAGCAACTTTAAACACCCACTTACGAGTGCCATCTTCACTAAATTCTTTATGCACTACCTCTGGAGTTTCGACACATGCTTTTTCGCTTAGTTTCTCACGCAACCCTTTTGACAGATTAGTCATTTGCGCGAAGTCAGTTACCCCATGCTGGTAAATCCATTTCATCACCTGAGTGGCACGAAAAGGCTTTTCACCAATCTGTTTGAAGTAGTCACCTAACTGCTCTTGACTCATACCAAGGATATTAGTCTTAGCGGGCATAGTATCGTTAGGATTGAATGTGGCTGGCGCACTGTCAGCAGGTTGCATTGGAATTTTGGTCATGATGACTTAACTAACCTAATAGGATATGTGGGTTTTTTAGATACGATCTCATTGGATCGTGAAGAGGCTTTATATATATCTGTATGTCCTAGCTAATGGCTTACAAGCTAGAGCAAATAATTAAAGCTTATAAAATATGGTATATGCCCCGTTTGTGGGAACAACAACATAATAAGGGGCTTATTATAACTTAAATTTCTACTTTACATGGTTTTTGTCTGTGTCTACATCTTACCAAGGTGTAGACCGCGCGACTGTGAAATAATTATGGAGCCTTAAGCTGATTATTAAACCTTAAAGTAACTTTTAATTAAGTAACTTTTAATTTTTAAAATAATTATTAGCTTATCAAGTAATTTAATCTAAAAGGCTTAGTCCATAAAGCCGTTTGGTACATAAAACATTGGCATATAAAACAGTAATGAAAAACGGCCAAGCCCAAGGCCTAGCCGTTTCTACTTTGTTTTTTCGAAACTTGAAAAAACAGACTCACTTTATGTTATTGGCTCTGATGTTCACTTATGAACCAATAGATAAAATTAACGAGTGCGGTCTAATACTTCGTTTTCGCTGAAGAAGTAAGCGATTTCACGTTTCGCTGACTCTGCTGAATCAGAACCGTGTACTGCGTTTTCATCGATGCTAGAAGCGAAGTCTTTACGGATAGTGCCTTCCGCAGCTTCTGCTGGGTTAGTCGCACCCATGATTTCACGATGCTTAGCAATCGCGTTTTCGCCCTCTAATACTGATACTACTACTGGACCTGAAGTCATGAAAGAAACTAGGTCATTGTAGAATGGACGCTCTTTATGCTCAGCGTAGAAACCGCCTGCTTTCTCATTATCAAGATGTAGCATTTTAGCGCCAACAATTTTAAGACCGGCTTCTTCAAAACGGCTGTAAATTGCGCCAATGTGATTGCCGCCTACTGCGTCTGGTTTAATGATTGATAAAGTACGTTCGATAGCCATGTTAAGCTCCTCAAAGTTAATAAAGTTATATAAAACCACTGTATTTTAATAGTTCATGAATGACAGTATGGTGAATTACACCTATTCTGACTTCAAACTGCGCTTATTATAACGACTCATCGCTTAAATGACAGAAAAAAACATAACCAATCGCAAAATAGCAACATTCTGATACCAATTATTAAGCATTGAGCCGGTGGATACCTTGGTTTGCTAAGCGGTACTACAGGATAATGACAATCATAATGATCAGAGGTCTACGCCAATATTTAGTGACTATCTGTCTCGTTAATCGCTAAGTGTTATATATCTGTTATCTCGTTGGTTATATATGAGGCTAATATTAGGTTTTAGAGTAAATATTGGCTATAATAATACGCCTTAATATTAACGATATTCTAGATAGCGTTTTTAGAAAAAATAGTTTAGAAAATACAGATTAACTTTAAATGCCAGTCTTCAAGCGGTTGCTAAATTCCCTTAGTAGCCGTTTTTATTTTTGAAGCCATTGGCGCTTAGCCGTCCAAAACCCACGCTGATTTTCCAGCGTTCATGCTTTAGTTAAGGTGACCCACTTCCCCTTTGAATTTAAAAAATCTTAAGCACGCAGATAACGTCTGTTTGCATTGGGGACTATTTTTATTTGTAATCTGGTTTTATTTATCAGTCTGTTTTATTTACAGACTAGGCAATACATTAAATAAGCTTGTAGTTGTACTCTAGTTAAATCGCTCTCTAATAGAGAATGATTAGATTAATAGTATAGTCGCACAAAAGTTTATAACCGTTAAAACATTGAGCAAAAGCTTGGCTCATCGTTTTTAAAAATTTCATATTCAGCTTTCTCGTATTTAACATTTTAGTCTTTAACATTTGTAGTATTTAATTGATAAAAATGACGAAGGATATTTCATGTCAAAATCACCAACCGCCATTCCCGCTAAAGCAGAAAGTACAGAGCGTAACGAACGTCAATACCAAGTTGGGGTCGTAAAACGTTATGGTTTACTTATCACCGTAGCACTTATCACCATTATTTCGCTGTTATTGTCTATCTGGTGGCTGGCCTTAGTGGCAGGGATATTGGTACTAGTCGGTATTTACGATTTGATGCAGTCTAAGCACTCGGTGCTATATAACTATCCTATTGCTGGTCATATCCGCTACTTTCTAGAAAGCTATCGTCCTGAAATTCGCCAATACTTTATCGAAAACGATAAAGAAGAAGTGCCTTTTTCACGTCAACAACGCGCCTTGGTTTATCAACGTGCTAAGAATGTAAGTGATACCAATGCTTTTGGTACGCTAGATGACCTATATGCTAAAGATAAAGAATGGTTTTTGCAGTCTCAGACCAGTCATCCTTTAGATGTTGACGATTTTCGCATCATGGTGGGTAATGAGCGCTGTCAACACCCTTACTCTATGTCTGTATTTAATATCTCAGCGATGAGTTTTGGTAGTTTATCAGGGCGTGCCATTATGGCCTTGAACCAAGGCGCCAAGATGGGTGGATTTGCCCATGATACTGGCGAGGGTGCCATCAGTCCTTATCACCGTAAATATGGCGGTGACTTGATTTGGCAACTAGGGACCGGCTACTTTGGCTGTCGTGATGAACATGGTAATTTTGACCCCGAATTGTTTGAACAAAATGCCACTGACGATCAAGTAAAAATGATTGAGATTAAACTGTCTCAAGGCGCAAAACCAGGTAAAGGCGGGGTATTACCGGCAGAAAAAATTACCAAAGAAATTGCCTTGACCCGTAGAATCCCTATGACGGAAGACTGTATTTCGCCTTCGACTCACTCTGCTTTTAACACCCCTCGTGAGCTGGTACACTTCTGGCAAAAACTGCGTGACCTATCAGGTGGTAAACCAGTGGGTATTAAGCTATGTATTGGTCAGCCTTGGCAGTTCATGGCGATTGTAAAAGCCATGATCGAAGAAGACAACTACCCTGATTTTATTGTGGTAGATGGTGCTGAAGGGGGTACAGGTGCGGCTCCTGTTGAATTTATGGACAGCTTTGGTATGCCGTTAATTGATGGGTTTTTATTTGTACACAATACCCTAGTCGGCTCTGGTATTCGTGATAAAATTAAAATCGGTGTGAGTGGCAAAATTGTTTCTGCTTTCGACATTGCTAAGATGTTAGCACTGGGTGCGGACTGGTGTAACTCCGCTCGTGGATTTATGTTCGCAGTGGGCTGTATCCAATCTCGCTCTTGTCATACCAATACTTGTCCAACCGGTGTGGCGACTCAAGATCCTTACCGTGAAAAAGCATTGGATGTGCCAAGTAAAGCAGAACGTGTGGCCAGTTTCCACAAAAACACCATAAAATCATTGGCAAACTTTGTAGGGGCTGTCGGCCTATCACACCCATATGACTTACACCCTTATCACGTGGCAAGACGTATGAATGATGGCTCTATTAAACTGCTTTCAAGATGTTTTTACTTTATAGATGAAGGCGCTCTACTAACCATGAGTGCGCGCTCAGAAATCTATAACCAAATGTGGGTTATGGCAGATCCTGACAGCTTCAAGGCAGATAATGAAGCCTATATCGCCTATAACGAAGACTCACGAGACACTCGTAGAATGACGGATCCACAGCCAGAACATTTGCAATTCCCGTTAGAGATATAATGCTTTAAGGCCCCTATATGATTCGAAATTCACTTGGTTCTATCTCAAAAGCTGGCTCACCTGTAGCAGCAATAACCTTAGGGGCCACTTTAGTATCAACCTTAATATTGTCAGGCTGTAAAAATGGAGACTTTGACGCATTAATCGCTTCGGTAAAAGGCGCTACGGCAGACGAACAGTCATTTTGTCAGGTCCAAAAAGCCCCCTTTACCCATGCTTTATGTCAGGTCTCCCAAGACGCCCTACTTAAAGCAAACACGTCTTTGTCTTTGCATTTATTTTGGAAATCAGGTCAATGGCAAGCATCGCAAAAAGACAGCACTGCTGCCATAATCGACCAAGACCAATCGATTAAACCATTATACAAATTTGATGCTCTATTAGCCGATTTACCAAAAAGCAGTGAGCTTAAGTTTGCCACCAATGCTGGGATGTATAACGGTGAGTTTGGTCCGATTGGTTTTACCGTTATTCAGGGCAGACAGATTTTATCGCTCAACTTAAAGGAAGGTGCGGGTAATTTTCATATGATGCCAAATGGCGTCTTGTGGTGGGACAAAGCCAATCAGGTTCACATCACCGAAAGTCATAAATTGGATGCCCTATTAAAAAGTGGCGATGCTCAACCTTGGTATGCCACCCAATCTGGTCCGATGTTGGTCATAGACGGCAAGATTCATCATAAATTCAATCCCACCAGTACTTCAAAGAAAATTCGTAATGGCGTAGGTATTTGTGAAGATGGCAATATTAAATTCGTCACCAGCAATGAGCCGGTGACTTTTTATCAGTTTGCTCATCTATTTAAAGAAGACTTACACTGTGCCAATGCGTTGTTTTTGGATGGCGGAGTAGCTTCTGCTTTATATGCGCCCGATATTGAGCACAAAGACAATAAAAATATGGGGGTTATGGTGGGCTTAATTGAAGACCATGACCCAAATAAATAACTTGTCTTAAGCGCTGATGACAACTTGGTCAGAGAGGCAAGTATTGTCAACAATAGCTTACCCCCTATCTGGCAATTTTTGCTACAATATGCGCTAATTTATTTAAGCCGCTATTTTCTTTACAGATAGGCGGCTTAACTCATAGTGTAATTAGTAGTGTCTAGTGTCATTTTTTTATTCTTCTCATACCCTCTATTTAACAGTCGCGTATTTAGCAGTCATGCTTAGACTTAAGTGTTAGTTTCATAGTCAGAGTTGGATTCATCGCCAAAACCGTTTTATTAGTATTATCCTTTTTAGTAGTGTGACCCTTTTCATTTATTTTATTTATCAAATCAGATTAAGAGAGACAGAACATGGGCTTTAATTGTGGCATCGTGGGCTTACCAAACGTTGGAAAATCAACTTTATTCAATGCCTTAACCAAAGCAGGTATTGCGGCCGAAAACTTCCCTTTTTGTACCAAAGATCCTAACGTTGGTATTGTTCCTGTGCCAGATCCACGTTTACAGAAGCTAGCCGCTATCGTAAATCCAGAGCGTGTCTTGCCGACCACTATGGAGTTTGTTGATATTGCTGGTCTAGTCGCTGGTGCATCAAAAGGTGAAGGTATGGGTAACCAATTCCTAGCCAACATCCGTGAGACTGATGCCATTGCTCACGTGGTACGCTGCTTTGATGACGACAATGTGATCCACGTTGATGGCCGCGTAAGTCCTATCGATGACATCGAGACCATCAATACTGAATTGGCACTGGCTGACTTAGAAGCGGTTGAACGCGCTATTGTTAATTTAACCAAAAAAGCCAAAGGCAATGATAAAGACGCTCAAGCTACTTTGGACGTGTTCAAAAAAATTGAACCGTTGGTAGCGGAAGGTAAAGCAGCCCGTGGCGCAAACTTAGACGATGATGAGAAAAAACTGATCAAAAGCTATGGCCTGATTACCTTAAAGCCTACTATGTACATTGCTAACGTTAGTGAAGATGGTTTTGAGAACAACCCTTACCTAGATGCAGTACGTGAGTACGCTGCCAAAGAAGACTCTATCG
>Ga0208670_100242_pt1 | contig 17129 bp, 15 predicted proteins | sample 24BtaG_FD_184098 | JGI IMG/M metagenome (GOLD analysis project Ga0208670, IMG submission 184098) | Marine viral communities from Cariaco Basin, Caribbean Sea - 24B_WHOI_OMZ_CsCl (SPAdes) (version 2) | ecosystem: Environmental > Aquatic > Marine > Oceanic | place: Caribbean Sea: Cariaco Basin...
AATTTTGCAACAACCCCTACCTCACTATTATATAAGCTTAAGATACTCTATGGCACTGATACATCTAAAAGACATTCACTTAGCCTTTGGCGTCGCTCCCATTCTCGATGGTATTGATTTTTCGATCAATGCAGGCGAGCGTGTGTGCTTAATCGGCCGCAATGGCGAAGGTAAATCTACTTTATTTAAACTGATCAATGGCTCGCTGCAGCCAGATAGTGGTGAGATCATCACCAATAGTAGCATGCGCGTTGCGATGCTCGAGCAAGACGTCCCCGAGTCGAGCGGACGCATACTCGATATCGTCATGGGCGGTAGCCGCCGCACAGCTGAGCTGCTGATCAATTATAATAAGCAAGTGGAGATGTGCACCAATGGCGACATGGACGCTTGCGAACATATGGCGACCTTGCAGCATGATATCGACGCCGTCCATGGCTGGGACTTAGAGCGCGATGCCACCCGTCTGATCACCACCATGGGGCTTGACCCAGAGGACGACCTCTCCTCGCTATCTGGAGGCCGTAAGCGCCGCGTTTTACTCGCGCGTGCGCTGGTCACCAAACCTGATGTACTCTTACTTGATGAGCCAACCAACCATTTAGACGTTGATAGTATTGAGTGGTTAGAGCGCTTCTTGCTTGATTGGCAAGGACTGACTTTGTTATTTGTCACGCACGATAGAGCATTCGTTGATAAACTTGCGACTCGTATTGTAGAGCTTGACCGTGGTCAATTGACCAGCTATGACGTCACCCAAGGCGCCAAAGGCTACGCTCGTTATCAAGAGTTAAAAGAGCAGCAGCTACTTGCTGAGGAAAAAAGCAATGCCAATTTTGATAAAAAACTGGCGCAAGAAGAAGTGTGGATTCGTCAAGGCATCAAAGCCCGTCGTACCCGTAACGAAGGCCGCGTACGCGAGCTAAAAGCCCTGCGCGAAGAGCGAAAAAACCGCCGCGAGCAAGTCGGCAACGTCAATATCACCATGGGTGAAGGCGAAAAAAGCGGCAAGCTGGTTTGTAAAGTCAAAAACTTACATCTTGAATATGATGGCAATGTACTCGTCAATGACTTCAGTACCACCATTATGCGTGGTGACAAAATCGGTATTGTCGGTCCTAACGGCGCAGGCAAAACCACATTAATCAAAGCCCTACTCGATATGTCGGATGACGAGGTTACCAAGACCGGCAGCGTCAAGCTTGGCACCAATTTGCAAATTGCCTTTTTTGATCAGTTGCGCGATCAGCTCGACCTTGAGGCAAGCGTCGCGCAAAACGTCTCAGAAGGCTCGGATTTTGTCGAAGTGGGCGGCCGAAAAACCCATATCATGAGCTATTTGCAAGACTTCTTATTTGCGCCGGAGCGCGCACGCACACCTGTCAAAGCCTTATCAGGTGGTGAGCGCAACCGCGTATTACTTGCCAAGCAATTATTAAAACCTGCCAACATATTAGTGCTCGATGAGCCGACCAACGATTTGGACATGGCCACCCTTGAGCTATTAGAAGAGTCGGTCAGCAGCTTTAACGGTACCATCTTGCTGATCAGTCATGACCGCTCATTTATGGACAATGTGGTCACCTCCACTTGGGTATTTGACACGGATGAAAATGGCAATGGCATCGTCAAAGAGTATGTCGGCGGTTATCAAGAGTACTTGATACAAAAAAACCGCGAGGAAGCCGCGCGCGCCGCAAAAGCACCCGTTAGCAATACTAAAGCGTCAAAATCAGCCAATAAAGCTGACGCTGAAAAGCCAAATAAAGCCGCCAAAAAGCTCAACTTCAATGAGCAGCGCGAGTTAGATAGCTTACCCAAAGAAATCGCGGCGCTAGAAGCCGAACAAAAAACGCTAGAAGACAAGCTGGCTGATGGTTCATGGTTTACCACCGACTTTGATGCCGCGACGGCCGCCAGTGAGCGCTTGTTGGCCATCGAAGAGGAGATGATGAGCAAGCTTGAACGCTGGAGTGAGCTTGAAGGCTAATCGCCTAAACACGTGTTTAGGATAATAAAAGATCACCGCTTTTGTCGCTAAAGTGGTGATTGTTGATTGACGATGAGAGACATAACGCTTAAGTACTGAAAGTTAGTGAACATTGCCTGAATTTCAAGTATCATTCGCTATTGCTGAATATCCTTATTGATTATAAGGTCATCACGTGACCATCGTTTGCAAAACCGTTGAAGCGCCTTTGCGCCCTTTATCGAAACAAAACGGATGTTAGACGTTGATAATCCAGCTTTTTTGTATAGGTTACCCTATTCAACCTTATACTGTGTTCTCTCAAGGTTGCTTTATTTTTAACGCAATAATTTATTTTATCACCGAAATAGCTTAGAATAGCAACAATTAGCAAAATTAGGCACAGCTAAAGTGGCTTGATATTGTATATTTTCTAAGCCACAAACCCAGTGTGGGATAATCCCATTTCATTCACCTGGAGGAAGTATTAATGAGCCAAGCCGAAGGCGTTAACGTACAACGCCGTAGAGTTCTTATTGCCTCAACTGCCGCAATTGGTGCAGCTGGGGTAGCTGCTGTGGCAACACCTTTTGTCCGCTCTTGGTACCCGAGCGCCAAAGCTGAGGCTGCAGGGGCTGCAGTCACCCAAGATATCAGCTCTATTGAAGCGGGACAGATGATTGTCGTCAAATATCGCGGTAAACCGATCTTTGTGGTAAAACGTACCGAAGACATGTTGAGCACGCTTGAGTCAGTTAAGCCATTACTATCTGACCCTAATTCAGAAGCATCGCTACAACCAGAGTATTGCCAAAACCCAGAGCGTTCTTTGACACCAGAAGTCTTGGTGGTCGAAGGTGTGTGTACGCATTTAGGCTGTGCACCGAACTACCGTCCTGATGTGGGCGCAGCCGATTTGGGTGGTAACGACTGGTACGGCGGCTTTTTTTGCCCCTGTCACGGATCAAAATATGACTTAGCAGGCCGTGTCTATAGTGGCGTTCCTGCACCGCTGAATTTACCTGTTCCAGAATATAGCATGGAAGGTACCATCTTGACGGTTGGGGAGGCTTAATATGAGTATGGGTAAAAAGTTAATGCATTGGGTGGACGCGCGTTTCCCAGCGACTGAAACCTATGAATACCACATGTCAAAGTACTATGCACCAAAGAACTTTAACTTTTGGTACTTCTTTGGCGTATTGTCAATGGTCGTATTGGTCAACCAGTTGGTGACCGGTATTTGGCTGACGATGATGTACAACCCTAGTGCCGAGGGCGCATTTGCGTCTGTAGAATACATCATGCGTGATGTCAAAGGCGGTTGGCTCATCCGTTATATGCACTCGACTGGCGCCTCAGCGTTCTTTGTCGTGGTGTATTTGCATATGTTTAGAGCACTGCTCTACGGCTCATATCAAAAACCTCGTGAGCTTATTTGGCTCATCGGTATGGGCATCTATTTGGCTCTTATGGCCGAAGGTTTCTTTGGATACCTACTCCCTTGGGGCAACATGTCATTTTGGGGTGCTCAGGTTATCTTAAACCTTCCTGCGGCGCTGCCAGTAATTGGTGACGGTCTTGCTGAATGGGTACGTGGTGACTATATCATCTCAGGTATCACCCTAAACCGCTTCTTTGCGCTACACGTTGTCGCTATTCCATTGGTCCTTGTGGGCTTGGTCTTCATGCACATTGTCGCATTGCACCATGTAGGTTCTAACAACCCTGATGGTATCGATATTAAGAAGCTAAAAGACAAAAATGGCGTACCATTAGACGGTATCGAATTCCATCCATACTACACTGTGCATGATATGGTGGGTATCGTAGTATTCTTTATCTGTTTCTTTGCGGTGGTGTTCTTCTTCCCTGAAGGCGGCGGTTATTTCCTTGAGCCACCTAACTTTGAAGCGGCGAACTCTCTAAAAACACCAGCGCATATCGCGCCAGTATGGTACTACACACCGTTCTATGCCATCTTGCGTGCGGTTCCAAGTAAGCTGGGCGGGGTCATCGCCATGGGTGCGGCCATCGCTGTACTATTCTTGATACCGTGGCTCGACAGATCACCTGTACGCTCAATACGCTACAAAGGTATCTTGTCTAAGATTGCACTAACTGTCTTTGCTATTAGCTTTATCGTACTTGGCTATTTAGGTGCGACACCTGCAACGCCAACTGCGACTATTATGGCTCGTGTATTCACGATTCTATATTTCTTGTTCTTCTTGTTGATGCCGTTTTACACTGCAATCGAGAAGTGTAAACAGCCACCAGAACGCGTTACCGGAGGTCACTAATGAGCACGCTAATCAAATCCCTAGCTGGTCTAGGCTTAGGCGCGGCATTGAGTTTGACTGCTGGTAGTGCGCTGGCAGCAGGCGGCGGATGTGGTACTTTTACCAATGCCGACGGCGTGGTAGAACATTTGGCTTGTAGTGAAGCCCCCATTGACTTTACCAATAAAGGCTCGCTACAAAACGGTGCAAAAATCTTTATGAACTACTGTGCTGGTTGTCATTCTGCACAGTACGTTCGTCATTCACGCATCGCCAAAGACTTGGATATTCCACCTGAGCTGGTCGAAAAATACCTAATGGTTACCACCGATCAAATCGGTGACCATATCACAGCGGAGATTGACCCTGAGGTTCAAGCCGCATGGTTTGGTGCGGCGCCACCAGACCTATCGCTTGAAACCAGACTACGCGGTGATGACTGGGTTTATACTTATCTATTGTCATTTTATGAAGATCCAAGCCGTCCTTGGGGCTCAAACAACTTAGTGCTGGCAAACGCGGCGATGCCGCACGTATTGCATAACATGCAAGAAGAGCTTAGTGCTGAAGAGTTTGAATCTGAAGTTGGTGACTTGGTCAACTTTATGGCGTGGATGGCAGAACCTGCCCGTCATGACCGTCAAGTGATTGGCTTCTTTGTGATTTTATTCTTGTTAGTATTACTGATCCCAGTTTACTTACTCAATAAAGAATTCTGGAAAGACGTAAAGTAACAGCATCCTAAACATAGCCTATCGCTATAAAAAATTGGTCATAATAGACACAAAAAGGCACTACTTAGGTAGTGCCTTTTTTCATTTTGCCGCACCGTATTTTGTACGTGCTACTATATAGTTTGACTCAAGTAAATCAGATACATGGCTATCAAGTCGCTCAATGAAACGTTTTTATATCGAATCGAGGATAGCGTAGATAATAGAGACTGATAAGATAATAAAGACTGACAATAGAACAAACACCTATCCATACGGCATCCACCCATCGTGTTTACGTACGCTGGCTTGATAATCGGCTCTACTTTGTTTACGATGACACCCTTTACTATGAACATTAGGCTTTCATGATTGATGCAAACGACATTCCAAGTAGTCAGCTAATCTTATATGCTGATGACGGCTACGACAGTCATGTGGTACGCCTATTACTTGAAGAAAAAAAGCTCGATTATTACTTGTCACGTTTGCACTCTGAGCGCCCCGAGGACTTGACTGAGCTAAACCCTTATCATACCCTGCCTGTGTTGCAGCAACGTGATATTGCCCTTTATGAAATCAACGTGATTTTTGAATACTTAGAAGAGCGCTACCATACCAATAAGCTGCTCCCTGAAGCTCCGCAAGAGCGCGCACAGTTTCGCCAATTGGCATGGCGCATCCAGCATGATTGGCTGGTGCTCGGCAAGCAGCTACTGACACATCCTGATAGTTTTAATAAAGCGAAAGCTGTCATTGCCAAAAAACAGCTCAGTGATTCTTTAATCACGCTTGCGCCTTTGTTTGCACATAAGCCTTATTTTATGGCAGATGACTTTGGCTGGTGTGACGTGTTGTTAGCGCCTTTACTGTGGCGACTAGAAGACATGGGCATAGCGCTACCGCGTGCGATCAGTCGGCCTTTATTGGACTATCAGCAGCGTATCTTTGAGCGCGAGAGCTTCCAAAGAAGTGTGCGCTAATTAGACAACGCTCGATGTCTGTCTTAGAATAAAAAGTGTAAAAAGAATAAAAACCAAACAGACAGTGACAATGCGAAAATTAGTCCCGCCATACTTGTCTGTTGCAAACAATGTATTATTTAAAATAGTAGACTGTTGTCACAGATGACCGTTTATCTCTTAACCCATATTTAGTATAGGAAATCATTAGATGAGCGATACCACTTCTCTCACCCCAACTCGTCCATATATGGTACGCGCCCTTTATCAATGGATAGAGGACAATGCGCTGACGCCCTATCTGATGGTCGATGCGACGGCCAAAAACGTCCAGGTACCAACCGAACATGTGCAAGATGGCCGTATTGTGCTCAATATTGCCAGCCGTGCGACAGGCAATATGCGTATAGACAATGACTATATCCAGTTCAGCGCTCGTTTTGGTGGCGTCTCACAAGAGATTTGGGTGCCATTGACGGCGGTGATGGGTATCTATGCCAAAGAAAACTCGCAAGGCATGTTTTTTGATCCAAACGAGTATGACAATTATGTGCCAGAAGAGCAGCACACGACGCCCAAGGCTGACAAGCCTAAACCCAAACGCGATAACAAAGCGGGTCTAAAAGTCTTAAAGTAACAAAAACCTCTAACACCTTAGTTTTTAGCCCACAAAAAAGCCAGTCGTATGAACCATGACTGGCTTTTTGCTTATTTAACACTCTATAACTTTACTCTATAAGGCTAAAGACCTAAGCTAGCGCCAAACAGCAATAATTGAGCGGCTGCCGACTACGTTCTTGGCAGCGTGACACCGCGTTGACCTTGGTACTTGCCGCCACGGTCTTTATAGCTGGTTTCACAAACATCATCGCTATCACTTTGGAAAAACAGCATCTGTGCAACCCCTTCACCTGCATAAATGCGCGCAGGTAGATTGGTGGTATTACTAAACTCAAGCGTCACATGCCCTTCCCACTCAGGCTCAAGCGGTGTGACGTTGACGATGATGCCGCAGCGTGCATAAGTAGATTTACCAAGACAAATAGTCAGGACATCGCGTGGTATACGAAAGTACTCAACGGTACGCGCCAGCGCAAATGAGTTGGGCGGAATGATGCACTCATCACCAACGATATCGATAAAGCTTTTATCATCGAAGTTTTTGGGATCGACCACCACAGAGTGTACATTGGTAAAAACTTTAAACTCAGGGGCACAGCGTACATCGTATCCGTAGCTTGATGTGCCGTAGCTGACCAAACGCTCGCCTGCATCGTTGAAACGTACTTGACCCGCCTCAAATGGCTCAATCATGCCATGTTCTTCAGCCATTTTGCGAATCCAGCGGTCAGATTTGATAGACATTTTTGTTCCTTAACAAATAATAATATAGGGGTTGGGCGCTGACGATAACGCATCAATGCTCCAGAGGCTGTCATGATTGTCACCCTCTAAGAGACACGCTTCGTATATTGGTAGCGGTGATTATACGGAATTGAGCGCTGAATTTATAGAGCTGTCACTATTTATCATGCAAACCATTTAATAGCCAAACCCTTAACACCCAAACTACTTGACAACCAAACTTTTAACATCCGAGTCAACCGAGTCACTTTATAAAAAGCAGGCAAGACCTCTAGGCTACCATTTGGCAAAATGGTCTTCTGCCAATCCCATGACATGATCAAGCCTGATGACGGTATCGCCCAGCCGTATCTCCCCACTATACCAGCCAAGCCATTGCTCAAAAATACTGGCCAGCACGCCAAAGTTATCGGTTTTTTGATAAACAGTCATGGGCGTAAAGGTCAAATCAATATCGACATTGCTCCAGCCAAGGTTTTGATGATAAACACGCCAAGTAATTGGCACAGCTGCCTGCAAGGCCTTACGTACAAACATCACAGGCGGTAGATAATGTATCTGCCCATCTAGCCAGCAGGCATTTTCGCTCATACCCGTTTCATTGACACCCATCGATAAGTTCAATAAAAAATGGCGACCATCGGGCAAATAGTGATTGATACATGTCCAAAACCAATTGGTTTCGCGGCGCATATAGCCCAGCGTCCAATCTAGATTGGCAATTGCAGACGCATCAAAGTCTATTTGCTTGGTTTGGCTGCCAGCCGTAACCGCAGCGATATTAAATATTGATGCTTCTTTGATGCACATGTGTCCCATGACTGCTGTCAGTGGCTCTTTTTGTGTGTATGTCCAGCCGCGCCTGCCCGTTGGGGTGCAGATCGCAAGTGGCTGCGCTTGCCGCTGTAGCATCGCATCAAGCGTAATGTGTTTACTATCCAATGCTACTGCGATTTGTGAAGACGTAAAATCCAATGTTACGGTCAGCTTATTATGGGTAAATGCCATTCGCCCTTGATAGCAATCACCTATTAGCTGCGTCTGCCGTGTCAAAGGCTGCAAAGCTTCACAAACCTCTAGCTCATCAGTTTCATCGTTATAAAGATAAACAAAGGCACTGGTGGCAAGTTTGATGGTCGCCAGTGCTAAACAGATGCGATAAGGCGGCTGAATAATTTGGATAAAGCAAAATTGATTGGCTTTGAGATCTTTTCGCCAGTTTGGCAGCGTCTTTTGCGAGATCAGATGACTGTGGTAGTCAAGATAATTGATGCTTTTGACTTGCGTAAACACCCCAAAAGTGGGCTGTCCCTCTTGGATAAGCTGTTCAATAACTGGTCTTGCACCCACAGGTGAGTGCGGCTGATTTTGTGCGTTGGGGTTTTGGTTCATAAGTGAGGTATCCTAGCCAAATTTTATCGTGAGACTACCTGTCCTTGGTAGCCAACGGTGGTGCTTACGACGCTTCTTTTTGCTTGTCTTGCAGACACCCAAATGGCTTCTCTTATCACCTTAATCTCTATATCGGTCAAACCATCTGTCAGCTTTTGTGTCACATCAGTAGCGGCTATCGCGCTCATCCATAAAAAGTGCCGAGGAAACTTTTTTAATAACTCAGCCAACACTGCTGAAAACTTATTAAAATCAGCGATCACCATGCGGCGATTGCTAAACTCGGCGTTGATTTGATACCGTTTGCTACTACCGTCTTTGTAATAGCAAACAGCAATTATTTGATTGTTTGAAAGCTCGATCACATATATCGGCGGGCGCAACAGTTTCAATAACAGATACTGCTTGGGAATATCGTCTAAATGACGCCGATAAATCGATACGCTCACCATACTTCCTTGCTGTAAACCACGTTCTTTATGGAAAAATACGCTTAGGCTATTTTACTATTATTCGAATAGCGCGCAAAACTTATCAAAAAATCCGCTTATCATCGACTGGTTTGGCAAATTTTGCAATGTTGGCTTCGATGTTTTTGGCAATACTCAAATAATAAGAGGCAAACTCATCATCAGCCAAGACGCTTGGCACCCCTTTGTCCACTTGGGCGCGGATACCACTGGCAAGTGGCAACTGGCCTAGTAGCGGCACCTGATATTGCTCTGCGATAAACTCGCCGCCACCGCTGCCAAAGATGGCCTCGGTATGGTTGCAGTTACTACAAGTATGTAAGGCCATGTTTTCCACCACACCCAGTACGGGGATATTGGTTTTGTTAAACATCTCAACGCCCTTTTGCGCATCCATCAAGGCCACATGCTGCGGTGTTGTCACAATCACCGCCCCTGTGACAGGAATACGCTGCGCTAACGTCAGCTGAATATCACCTGTACCTGGTGGCATATCAATCACCAAATAGTCCAATTGTGGCCAGTTGGTTTGATTGTATAGTTGCATCAGGGCGCCCGTGGCCTTGGGGCCGCGCCACGCGACAGGAGTGTTGTCACTATCGAGCAAGCTACCTATCGATAGCATGGCTATACTGTGCGCTTCGACAGGCACAAACTGCTCGTTTTCTAGCTCAGGCTTGATATCTGCCACACCCAGCATCGTTGGCATACTAGGGCCATAGATATCGGCATCTAGCACGCCCACACGGTTGCCAAGCTTTTGTAATGCCAAAGCAATATTGACTGTCGTCGTTGATTTGCCGACGCCGCCTTTGCCTGAGGCCACCACAATGATATGACGAATACGTGGGTGCGATGCCAGCGATGCTTGCGTCGGCGCAGCCTTAGTAATTGGTGGCTCGCTGCTTGTCGGTTGTTGGTCTGCTTGGGTAGCAGGTTTGGCGTGAGTGGCCATGGCATCTGTCGTCTTTGGCATCGATTTTGGCGGCGCTTTGGGCAAGCTTGCACCAGCACCTTTAACATCGGCTGGTAGGCGCACATTCATATGAATGGTTTTGATACCATGCGGATGCAGCAGTTGACCCAGCTCCTGTTGTATCTGCTCAGGGTTACTGTCTTTGGGTAAGCGCAAATCTAAGGTGAGCACTTGCCCGTCGCGCTCAAGCCCCGTCACCATTGTGGCAATGCTAACGGTGCCGACTTCATAGCCGAGCAAGACTTTATCAACTGCGCTATCACGCTCGGCGCGCTGCTGCGGTGTTTCGGCTTTGGATTTTTTTTTCATAAAATTAAACATGGCTATCATGACTACCTATTTTGCAAGTGGGTCGGTAGGACAACTCGAGCAATACCGTCGTCGCGCTGGTCAATAATACATCATCAGCTTTTTGTCTACCCTTATTATCCGACAGTGTAGCTCAATTGACGCTATAAAAAAACCACAATGCCAGTAGGTCTGACATTGTGGTTTCTTCTATTATAATAGGCGCAATATTTGTCTATTAATTCATAAACCAGCCATGACTGGCAACGATAGATTGTCCTGTAAATACATTACTGGGAAACGCCGCTAAGAATAGTGCCAGCTGGGCAATATCATCGACTGTGGTAAACGCTTTATCGACGGTATTGACCAGCATAATGTCATTCACAACTGACTCTTCACTGATGCCTTTTTCGGTGGCTTGTTCAGGGATTTGTTTTTCGACCAGTGGGGTTTTGACAAACCCTGGGCATAGGTTTCGGCGATATCGCGCCCGATACCACTTGCGGCGCCTGTGACTAAAGCCACTTTGCCTGTCAAATCTTGTTGTAATTGGGTCGCCATATGCGATCATCCTTTATCAGTTGGCTGTGTTCAGTCTTTGTTGGCCGCCGTTATTGCACAATGCTCACTGGGGTTTTTTCTTGTAGCTCCTCAAAGCTGACACCTTCTGCCAGCTCAACCAACTTCAAACCATTTTCAGTCACGTCTAATACGGCAAGCTCGGTGATGATACGGTCGACCACGCCTTTGCCTGTCAAGGGTAGCGCGCATTCTGCAAGGATTTTTGGCTCGCCGTGTTTGTTGACTTGCTCCATCAGAACAATCACCCGCTGCACACCGGCCACCAAATCCATCGCGCCGCCCATGCCTTTGACCATTTTTTTGGGAATCATCCAGTTGGCCAAGTCCCCTTTTTCTGACACTTCCATCGCGCCGAGTATCGCCAGATTGACATGACCACCTCGAATCATCGCAAACGACTCTGAGCTACTAAAATAACTGGCGCCCGGCTCTGCGGTGACGGTTTGCTTGCCCGCATTAATCAAATCGGCATCGACATTCTCCGCCGTTGGAAACTCGCCAATACCTAATAGGCCGTTTTCAGACTGTAGCCAGACATCCACCCCTTCAGGAATATAGTTGGCCACGAGGGTCGGTAGTCCAATGCCCAAGTTTACATAATAGCCGTCTTGCAACTCTTGTGCGGCACGCTGTGCCATCTGCTCTCTTGTCCATGCCATGGTGATTTCCTTATTTTTATAACCACTCCAAGAAATATGATTAGCGGCATCAAACTCGCTTAGTCTACAAAATGTAGCACTTAGGGTTATCTTACTTGCTGCTCAATTTTTAGAAGTAGTATTACAATATTCTATTATTAACGTCATTTTTAAAAGATTTGGGTAAAACCACTAACTAAGCACTCTTGGCGGCTTTAGTGGTGGTTTTTTCGATACGTTTTTCAGGGTTATCATTTAAGACGATACGCTGCACAAAGATACCGGGCAGATGTACGTCATCAGGGTCAAGAGTACCGGTCTCGACGATTTCTTCGACCTCAACGATGGTCACTTTGCCCGCCATCGCACAATCCGGGTTGAAGTTACGAGCGGTTTTATTAAAGATTAAATTGCCCGCCTTATCGGCCTTTTGCGCTTTAATCAATGCCACATCGGCGCGCAGTGAATGCTCTAACACATAAGTACGACCGTCAAACTCACGGGTTTCTTTGCCTTCAGCGACCAGCGTACCAACGCCTGTGGCGGTATAAAATGCAGGAATGCCTGCACCGCCTGAGCGCAGTTTTTCGGCCAAGGTGCCTTGCGGCGTCAGCTCAACTTCAAGCTCACCTGCCAAATACTGACGCTCAAACTCTTTGTTTTCGCCGACGTAAGATGAAATCATTTTTTTAATTTGACGGGTTTGTAGTAGTAATCCTAAACCGAAGTCATCGACACCGGCGTTGTTACTGATACAGGTCAAATCCTTAACTCCGCTATCACGCAATGCTTCGATTAACGCTTCAGGAATACCGCACAGACCAAACCCGCCAATAGCAAGCGTCTGCCCATCGCTGACGATGCCTTTTAGCGCCTCTTCGGCACTACTATATACTTTTGAGCGACTCATACTTATCTCCTTGCAAGTCTGTTTTTGTTATTAACGTCCATTATCTATCATGATTTATTTATTGTGCCAATCAATAGCGTATTGACTTTTTTAAATTTAAATCAATACATTTTATATCGATATATCATATATCAAATACTTATGCTAACTTAACATATAATTCTCGTAGCGAGAAGACAATAACACTAAGAACGAACGAGACAGCACAGTGCGAGGTATGAGGCAAGTCAATATCATATTATTCTAGGGTGTGTCCTCATTTCAAAAATGGCGATAAAAATGAGATAAATCGCCGTCAAACAAGGAAAATAGCGCAGATAATATTGAGATATTAGTCAGCTATTTGACACCGTTTGGCCAGATTTAACCATTTTTAGCCCATTTAGATGACTATTGATTGAATTGAGGACATGCCCTAGATTAATATTTGATAAAAAATCAAAAATTACATATTTTGATTAATTTTATTGACCTACATAAACATGCCCTGCATACTCGCTGATTGAACTTTGCCAAGGAGGGCGATTATGTTTAGCACATTTGCTATTGTTATTACGTTATTATTATTGATGTTCTTTGCTTATCGCGGCTATTCAGTGCTGATATTAGCACCGATTATGGCGACGCTGGCCGTATTACTGTCGGGCGACTTTCTTAGCAGTATTCCGGCTTATACCGATGTGTTTATGAGCGCGTTAAGTGGGTTTTTGCTTAAGTTTTTCCCCATATTTTTGCTAGGTGCGTTATTTGGGCGCTTAATGGCAGACTCAGGCGCGGCGACAGCGATTGCCAATACTGTGGTCGAAAAACTCGGTGCCAACAAAGCCATTCTCGCGGTCATCTTAGTCTGCGCTATCTTGACCTACGGCGGTGTGTCGTTGTTTGTTGTGGCCTTTGCCATCTATCCAATCGCCAAGGATTTATTTAAGGCTGCAGATGTACCCAAGCGCTTGATTCCAGCAGCGATTGCGCTTGGCTCCTTTACCTTTACCATGACAGCACTACCAGGCACGCCAGCCATTCAAAACGCTATCCCAATCCCATACTACAATACCAACGTTTTTGCCGCACCGATACTGGGTATCATCGGCGGTACCATTATGTTTGTCTGTGGCTGGCTATGGCTACAGACACGCGCCAAAAAAGCCAATGCCGCAGGTGAAGGCTATGGTCAGCATGACGAAGCAGATGTGGGCGGTGTTGGTGCGGTTAAAAAAGAAGCCGAAACCCTCAGTACGCATCCTACCTCATTTACCATTGCGATGATTCCGCTGGTGCTGGTCATCGCTCTAAACGCCGTTATGACCTATTTCATTTTTCCGTCAATGGACTTTAGCGGCTTACAAGCGCAGTTCCCTGATCTCAATATCGCAGGCTCGCTTGGACTATGGTCAATTATCATCTCATTGGTCGTTGCTTGTACGGTTTTGATTCTATTACGTATTGGTCATTGGAATAACCTAAAAAAAACCATCAACCGTGGTACTTACGACTCGATGTTGCCGATTTTTAACACGGCATCGGAAGTGGGTTATGGCGCGGTGATTGCCTCACTCGCAGGCTTTCTTATCATTCGTGATAGCATCTTAAACCTAAACCCTGACAATCCTTTGATTTCAGAAGCCGTTGCTATGACCACGCTTGCGGGTATCACTGGCTCCTCGTCTGGTGGCTTGAGTATCGCTCTCTCAACCTTGGGTGAGGACTATCTTAGAATGGCAGTCAATGCTGGTATCGACCCTGAGCTGATGCACCGTGTGGCAGTCATGGCGGCAGGCGGTCTGGATACCTTGCCGCACAGTGGCGCGGTCATCACCTTGCTGGCGATTTGTGGCTTGACTCACAAGCAGTCGTATCTCAACCTAGCCATGGTCACCATCGTGATTCCGCTGATCGCAGTGGTCGCTATCATCATCTTAGGGACGATGTTTGGTTCTTTTTGATCGTACCGCTCGCCTTGCCTTAGCGCACCTCACTCTACAGTCGTCTTATTTTCGATTGATGATAACCACAAATACCACCCACTTAGCCTGCGCTTGGTGGGTTTTTTATGTCAAAGCGATGCTGGTTTTTTATAAAAAATCGGCCATCACTTAGCGTTAATTACTAAGGAATATCACAAATTTGGCCGAATTACGGTATCATAGACACACTTTTTAGACTTTTGCTTATTTTAGAAGTTTTTAGCCTTGATAACGTCATCATCATACCTTTATAAACAGCGTGTGACGTTTGATAACCAACCCATTTATACAAAAATATAGGTGATAAAAGTGCGTGAGATTTTAGTAACCAGTGCGCTGCCCTACGCCAATGGCTACATCCATTTGGGGCACCTTGTAGAATACATTCAGACAGACATCTGGGTGCGTGCCATGAAGGCGCAAGGCCATCAGGTCACTTATGTCTGTGCCGATGACGCGCACGGTACAGCCATCATGCTCAAAGCAGAAGCCAATGGCGTCACGCCAGAAGAGCAAATCGCCTCGGTCAAAGCCTCACACGAAGCAGACTTTGCAAAGTTTTTGATTGAATTTGACAACTACCACAGCACCCACTCAGAAGAAAACAAACAGTTCTCTGAGCTGATTTATCGTCGTCTAAATAACGCCGGCCACATCAGCACAAAGGATGTCGAGCAATTGTTTGACCCCGAAAAACAATTGTTTTTGGCCGATCGATTTGTTAAGGGAGAGTGCCCAGAATGCGCTAGCCCAGACCAATATGGTGATAACTGTGAAGTCTGCGGCACCACCTATGATGCCACCGAGCTAAAAAACCCCTACTCGACGTTGTCGGATGCCACGCCGGTACTCAAAACCTCAAAGCATTATTTCTTTGATTTGCCAGAATTTGAGCAGTTTTTAAAAGACTGGACCCGCAGTGATGAGCGCTTGCAAGTCTCAGTCGCCAATAAGCTGCAAGAATGGTTTGAAGCGGGTCTCACCAGCTGGGATATCTCTCGCGATGCACCGTATTTTGGTTTTCAGATACCCGATACCCCAAGCGATGAGCCAGACAAATACTTTTATGTATGGCTCGATGCACCAGTGGGCTACATGGCCAGCTTTAAAAACCTATGCGACAAACGCGAAGGCAGCGATCAGGCGCTCGATTTTGACCGCTATTGGGCACAGGAAAATGAGCATAAAACCGAGGTGTATCACTTCATCGGTAAAGACATCGTGTATTTCCATGCACTATTTTGGCCTGCCATGCTAGCCGGTAGTGAATTCCGCACGCCAACGGGCGTTTTTGCTCATGGTTTCTTAATGGTTAATGGCGAAAAAATGAGTAAGTCACGCGGCACCTTTATCAAAGCTGAGACTTATGCCGAGCACTTGCACCCAGAGTATCTGCGTTATTACTTCGCCAGTAAGCTATCGGATAAGGTCGAGGACATCAACCTTGATTTAGAAGATTTTATGCAAAAGGTCAACTCTGACTTGGTGGGTAAAGTAGTCAATATCGCCAGTCGCAGCGCCGGTTTTATCGTCAAAAAATACGACGGGATGCTCTCAGAGGTCTGCGCTGAGCCTGAGTTGTTAGAAGACATCACCAAAACGGGCGATGAGATTGCTGCTGCTTATGAAAACCGCGAGTTCTCCCGTGCCATGCGCCTTATCATGCAGTGTGCGGACAAGGCCAACGAGTATATCGATGGCAAAAAACCATGGTCACTTGCCAAGCAAGAAGGCACTGAACAAGAGGTGCAAGACGTCTGCTCGGTGGCGATCAACATCTTCCGTCAGCTCATGGTTTATCTTGCGCCAGTACTGCCTGAGCTGACCGCCAATGCCAAAACGTTTTTGAATATTGAAGACTTAAGCTTTGCCAGCCGCAATGGGTGGCTATTGGGTCATAAAATCAATAAATTCAAGCCACTCATGCAACGTATCGAAGAAAAAGATATTGAAGCCATGGTAGAAGATTCTAAAGCATCATTAGCTCAAGCTGATGCGCCTGCTGTGACCGAAAATAACAAGCCTGCCGCAAAAGACAAATCACCTGCAATAGACGCTAATACTGATGCCGAGCAAACGGATTATATTGGTATTGAAGACTTTGCTAAGGTTGAGATGAAAGTGGCTAAAGTGCTTGAGTGCAATCACGTAGAAGGCGCGGACAAGCTGCTACAGTTCACACTGGATGTTGGTGAAGAAAAGCCACGCAACGTGTTTAGCGGCATTCGTAAGTTCTATGAGCCTGAGCAACTGACGGGTAAGAAGGTCATTTGCGTGACCAACCTTGCCCCGCGAAAGATGAAATTTGGCATCTCTGAGGGCATGATTTTGTCATCAGGCGATCCAAAAACTCAGCTAACAGTCGTTACGCTACCTGATAACTGTGTCATTGGTGATGTACTCGCATAAAAATATTAACTTAAGTAGTGGTGTAAGTGATAATTAAAGAAAGAACGAAAAAAAACGGTCTAAATAGACCGTTTTTTTATGGCTGACTTAAAAGATTAAAGTGCGCTGTTATCTACTCAAAACATCAATAATTTCCAACGTGTTATTAATTACTGTCACAATCTTATTGTCTGGCGTACGGATACGTACGTAACGGTCATCATAAC
>Ga0208670_100247_pt1 | contig 16868 bp, 13 predicted proteins | sample 24BtaG_FD_184098 | JGI IMG/M metagenome (GOLD analysis project Ga0208670, IMG submission 184098) | Marine viral communities from Cariaco Basin, Caribbean Sea - 24B_WHOI_OMZ_CsCl (SPAdes) (version 2) | ecosystem: Environmental > Aquatic > Marine > Oceanic | place: Caribbean Sea: Cariaco Basin...
CAGACAAGCCTTTGACCTGAGGACGGATACAGCTCATTGAACGTAAGATAAGCTCAATCTTCACCCCTGCTTGTGACGCATCATACAGCTTGTCAATCAAATGACGCTCTGTTAATGCATTACACTTAACGATAATATGGGCTTTCTTGCCCGCCTTAGCATGGGCAATCTCATCATCAATAAAAGACATAAATTTAGGATGCATGGTAAATGGTGCATGTAACAGCTTATTGACGTTGGCCGCTTTGCCCATACCGGTAAGCTCTTGGAATATCTTATGCACATCTTCTGATAAGTCTGGGTCTGCTGTGAACAGTCCATAGTCAGTATAAGCTTTGGCATTGCCCTCGTGATAGTTACCCGTCCCTAGATGCACATAGCGACGTATCTTATTGTCTTCACGGCGCACAATAAGCATTAATTTTGCATGGGTTTTGTAGCCGACGATACCGTAAACTACGACCGCCCCCGCTTCTTGTAGCAGGTTAGCCACTTCAATATTAGAAGCTTCATCAAAACGGGCACGTAGCTCAATAATGGCAGTTACCTCTTTGCCGTTTCTAGCCGCTTCTGCTAGCGCTTTAACAATCTCAGAGTTCTTACCCGAACGATATAAGGTTTGTTTAATTGCCAAAACTTTAGGGTCAGTTGCTGCCTGCCAGATCATATTGACCACAGGGTTAAATGACTCAAAGGGATGATGCACCAACACATCACCGCGGCGAATGGCCGTAAACATGCTCTCACCTTTGTCAAAAGACTCTCTTCTAAAAGGCTTTGGCATGATGTGTGAAAATGGTTGAAAGCGTAGCTTAGGAATATCAAAATCAAATAGCAAACGGGTTAGGTTTACTGGTCCATTAACTCGATATAACTGCTTTTCATGAAGTCCAAATTCTTTAAGCAAATAATCACTGATTTCTGTAGGACAATTGGTGGTGACCTCTAAGCGAACCTTGTCCCCAAAACGGCGATTGTCTAACTGCCCTTCTAACGCTTTAGCGATGTCTTCTACATCATCAGACAGCTGAAGATCGGCATTTCGAGTAAGACGGAACTGGTTACATCCAGTGACGCTCATGCCTGGGAATAATTTACCCACATGCTCATGAATCACTGCCGATAACATAATGTGATGCTCTTTACCCTCTGTCAGCTCATCAGGCAGACGAATGACGCGCGGTAAACTACGAGGTGCAGGTACTATTGCCAAATTAATATCACGGCCAAAGGCATCTTTGCCCTCTAAGCTTACGATAAAGTTAAGGCTTTTGTTTACCAATCTTGGGAACGGGTGCGCTGGGTCAATACTTATCGGTGTCAACACCGGCATCACCTGCTCCATGAAGTACTCTTTCATCCACTGCGCTTGCTTTGGGTTTAGCTCATCGCGCTTCAAATAGCGGATATCTTCTTCCGCTAAGGCAGGCAAAATCTCTTCATTTAAAATACGATATTGCTCTTCAATAGCTTTATGAGCCACGTCTGATATTTCTTGTAGCACTTCACTGGGACGCATTTTGTCTGGCTTATGCGAGATATTGCCGTGATTGAGTTGCTGCATAAGTCCTGCAACTCGTATTTCGAAAAACTCATCCATGTTCGAAGAGAAAATAATCAAAAAGAACAAACGCTCTAACAAAGGATGAGTAGGATTAGTCGCTTGAGCTAGGACTCTTAAATGAAACTGAAGCCAAGAAAGCTCACGGTTGATATAACTGTTTGACGAATAAGTGCCATCCTCATAACGTTCCCAATCTAAGGTGGTCAACTCAGATGCAGCACTATTTACAGCTTTATCAGGGGTGGTGGTCTCTTGCTTATTTTTCATCTCGTTTTTTTGTTTGGCTGTCGTAGTAGTCATGAAGAAATGAGCCTCCTTATTTTTTGGCTTATGGGCGGGCATGCAGTGTGGCTTATAGCCGGTATAACAAATCAAACGTTAAGTATAGTGTGGCATAAAAGGCTATTAAACATAGTCACTTAAACATAGTCACTCAAAACCATACAACTGCTGTCCCCTACCTTACCATGTATTTCTGACAAGATTGTTAAGGTAGCACAGCATTATTCATACGACGCATAATAATGCGTTGTTTGTTACGCAATCGCTTATTGCTCATGTGCTTTTCATAGTACTTAGGATTGGTCAACATACTGATCAATAAAGCAGACTGATCACGATTAAGTTTACTGGCAGGTTTATTAAAATAGTATTCTGAAGCGGCCTCGATACCGTAAATGCCATTACCAAATTCAGCCACATTTAGATACGCTGTTAAAATACGCCGCTTATCCCACATACCTTCTATCATTAACGTAATACTGGCTTCAAGCCCCTTACGCACATAAGAGCGATGGGAAGTTAAAAACAAGTTTTTTGCCAATTGCTGAGTAATGGTAGACCCACCAGCGGCAACTGTTCCTGAGCTTTCATTCTTTTTCCTTGCCGCCTCGATACCTTCCATATCAAAACCATTGTGACTCACAAATCGAGAGTCTTCACTGACAATGGCTGCTTGCTTGGCAGACTTAGCAATGTCTTCGTACTCAACCCAAGTTTGCGTCACTTCACCCCCACTCAAACGATGGGTCAGCATAAACATACTATTATTAATCGGTTGTGTCTTCCAGACCATCAATAAGCCTGCAACAGAGACATAAAAAGCCACTGCCAATAGCATGAGTGCCCAAAAGATACGCTTAAAAAAAGAAAAAACTGCCGTCATAATTTTTGACTCGGCTAACGGTTAAAATTAAAACAATGATAAACTAACTTGACCCTAACTGGTAGCGGTGTTTTCTGAAGTTCTCTACTAAGCACTTAGTCAACTTAAGGGTTATAAAGGAAGGACTACCAGATAGTAAAAACTAATTAAAAGAACCCTATAGGATAACATTTTGACTGATATTACCACTACCCGTAAGCTAATTATGCAACAAGCTCACCTAAAGCTGGATTTTGATAAGGCTGAAAAAACATGGTTTTTATTAGGCACAGTGGGTTGCCACTTATGTGATAAAGCTGAAAATACGCTTAGGCTATTTTCTGGTGTAACAGCAACGGCTATCGAAAAAGTCGATATCGCTGACTTTGAAGAAGAATTTATGATGCAATTTGCCACCATTATTCCAGTTGTACTGACTCCAACGCAACAAATAAACTACCCTTTTTCAGTGGCTGATCTCATGGCACACCAATGATAAAAAGTTCTTATAATGAATAAAACAATGGTTTACTTAGGAAGTAATTGTAAATAGAATGCTCACTCTTTTTAATACCATGAGTCGTACTTTGAGTGATTTCTAATTTTAAAAGTATGAAGCTAAGCTGTTTTAGTTAAGAACACTATATTAAAAATCCAAATCTCACATCTCTTTTTAGGTTATTGACCTTAAGTTATTAGCTTCAAATTATTAGATTAAGTTATTAGCATTTGATTTGGACCAAATATATGCTTATAGGTTGTCAATGCAATGGCTACTATTCCCAACAAATACTCCTAAGTTAAACAAGGATGTTTTATGTTTACTTTTTTGGCACTAATGCCTATTTTGACCGTTTTCATATTATTGGTGGTGCTACGCCTACCTGCTAAGTATGCGATGACTGCCTCTTATTTAGTCACCGCCTTGTTGGCATTATTTGTATGGCATGCCGGCGCTGCACAAGTAGCCGCTGCGACCACCAATGGGATTATTGTTGCCCTAACGATTTTATTTATTGTTTTTTCGGCTATTTTGCTACTGAATACATTAAAAGAAAGTGGCGCTATGTTGGCTATCCGCCGTGGCTTCATGGATATCACGCCTGATCGGCGAGTCCAGGCCATTATCGTAGCTTGGTTGTTCTGCTCTCTAGTTGAGGGTTCATCAGGTTACGGTACCCCTTCAGCGGTTGGCGCACCCTTATTATTAGCACTAGGGTTCCCAGCGATGGCGGCCGTTATGGTGGTGTTGATCATTCAATCTACTCCGGTTTCTTTCGGAGCAGTTGGTACACCTTTATTACTTGGGGTTTGGTCAGGCATTGATAACAAACAGGACTTGGCTGACTCTATTCAACCCTTATCTATCTCAGATTATTTATTACAAATTACCGCTAATGTCGGTCTATTTCACGCCTTAATCGGGGTTTTAATCCCTCTTATTTTAAGTGCTTTTTTAACCCGCTTCTTCGGTGAGAAAAAATCATTCGTTGAAGGGTTGAAAGTATGGCCATTCGCTCTTTTTGCTGGTATTTGTTTTACCCTTCCCTACTATTTAGTTGCCAAGTATCTAGGGCCTGAATTCCCCTCACTGGTCGGCGGCTTTATTGGTTTACTCATTATCGTTCCAGCAGCCAAGCGCGGTTTTTTAATGCCCAAAGAGATTTTTGATTTTGGCCCTAGAGAAAGTTGGGACCAAGATTGGTTAGGCACTTTGGCACAAGAAGATTTTGATAACAGTGTGGCCCCGAAGTTTTCGGTTTTACGAGCCTTCTCTCCTTATGCTATCGTAATTGGTCTATTGATTATCACCCGTGTTATTGAGCCTCTGCAGGCATTCTTAACAGGCGATTCTACTACGATTGTCTTTAGTAACTTATTTGGCACTGACATCTCTAGTAAAGTGCAATTGCTTTATTCACCAGGCACTATTTTAATCATTACCTCTTTATTGTGCATGTGGCTTTATGGCATGAATACAGGGCAAGTCAAACGCAGTTGGTCAGTCTCAGCAAAAACCATGGTTGCCGCGGCACCTGCTTTATTATTGTCTGTCCCAATGGTTCAAGTATTTATTAACTCTGGGTCAAGTATTGAGGTTGCCACCGATTTACCCGCTATGCCTATTTTATTAGCACAAAGTGCGGCGGGAGCTTTTCATGATACGTGGCCATTGGTTTCACCTTGGATTGGTGCAATGGGTGCTTTCATAGCTGGGTCAAACACCATTAGTAATATGATGTTCTCCTATTTTCAATGGTCAACAGCCAGTCAAATCGGACTAAATACTGACCTTGCTGCTCAAGTTGTGGCTTTACAGGCCATCGGTGGTGCTGCTGGCAATATGATTTCAGTACATAACGTGGTGGCTGCCTGTGCGGTAGTGGGACTAGTCAATAAAGAAGGCTACGTCATCCGTAAAACCTTAGTGGCCATGACCTACTATGTGGTCCAAGCTGGGTTTTTAGGCATGGCGGTTATCTTTGGTGGTGCTATTTGGTGGTTGTTAGCCGTCATATGGCCAATCCTGTTCTTGACAGTGATGTCTGTTACCAGTAAGTCGGCTGCTTCTAAAAGCTCAAGTATTTAACTTACGCAATTTCCATTAGCCCTAGGGCATCGCTTGATGCCCACATCAGATGAGTGTATTACCATGAAAGATTTATCAAAAATCACTGAAATTGAAGATTTACGCAGAATAGCTGAGCGTAAAGTGCCTCGTATGTTCTATGATTATGTTGACTCTGGGTCATGGACGCAGACCACTTATCGCAATAACGAAACCGACTTTGACCGTATTAAACTGCGTCAACGGGTTTTGGTCGATATGGACAATCGTAGCCTTGCCACCCAGATGATCGGTGAAGATGTCAAAATGCCGATTGCCATTGCACCTACTGGCTTTACCGGCATGATGTGGGCCAATGGTGAGATGCATGCTGCCAAAGCTGCTAAAGACTTTGGGGTGCCATTTTCATTGTCTACTATGAGTATTTGCTCTATCGAAGATGTAGCGGAATATACCAACCATCCTTTTTGGTTTCAGCTCTATGTGATGCGTGACCAAGACTTCATGGCCAATCTTATTCGTCGTGCTAAAGCTGCCAATTGTTCAGCATTAATCCTGACTGCCGACTTACAGGTTTTAGGACAGCGTCATAAAGATATTAAAAATGGCCTATCAGCGCCGCCTAAGCCAACACTTGCCAATATTCTGAACTTAATGACCAAGCCTGAATGGTGCTTTAATATGCTGGGTGCTAAAAGTCGTACTTTTGGTAACATCGTGGGTCACGCTAAAGGTGTAGGCGATTTGTCTTCTTTGTCTTCATGGACCTCTGAGCAGTTTGACCCTAGCTTAAGTTGGGATGATGTGGCACGTATCAAAGACATGTGGGGCGGTAAGCTTATCATCAAAGGCATTATGGAACCTGAAGATGCAGTATTAGCTGCTCGAAGCGGGGCAGATGCTTTGGTCGTCTCTAACCATGGGGGTCGACAATTAGATGGCGCGCCCTCTTCAATCGCCTGTCTTGCTGATATTGTACAAGCGGTACAAGCTGAAAACAGCAACATTGAAATATGGCTAGACAGTGGTATTCGCTCAGGACAAGATGTACTTAAAGCCATCGCCCTAGGTGCTAAAGGCACCATGATTGGTCGTTCTTTCTTATATGGTTTAGGGGCTTATGGTGAAGATGGGGTACGCCGTGCGTTAGAAATCTTATATAACGAGTGCGATATCACCATGGCATTCTGCGGTCATACCAATATTAATAATGTCACTGACGATATCTTGGTAAAAGGCACTTATGAGTATCTAAAAACCTCTATTCCTCAAGTAGCGCCTATTCGTTGGGGTTAATACCTTAATAGTTTAACTTAATGTATTGATAGCTTAACTCAATACTTTTGATGCCCTAAATGAATTGTTATTCAGTATTGAATAGCAAATCACTTAAAAAACCGGTCAAGCTTGGCTTTAGTCGCTGCTTTGACCGGTATTTTTTTGCTCGATTATTTATTTTGGCTTAGATGCTGACTGACGTGCATCTTAACTAATAAATATATAGTCATAGGCAGCTAAATTAAGAGCAAGGCAACCGAGTACATGCACGCCTCTAGTAAGCTTATCAAAGTTAAAGACGTACTTTTATATCTCGCTTATGACGATAACAGCTAGGTGGCTATACTATGGCTTTAGCTATGCTAAAATAGCGCCATCTTTTATCATTAAAATTTATTATGCCTATTAAAGAATTGGTTAGCCGTGCCCCGGTGACCGCCTTATTACTGCTTAGCTTTGTTGCTCTATTTGTGATCCAAGTAGCCACAGGCGTCGATATCAATCAGCCCAGCTTAGAGGATTTACTTAAGTGGGGAGCCAATGCTTTGCCTTACACCATAGGTTACGAGCCTTGGCGTTTGGTCAGTAGCGGATTTTTGCACATAGGTCTAATGCATTTACTATTTAACTGTTTTGCTATGTATTACTTTGGCCAAGTGGCAGAAGTGACCTTTGGCTCAGTTAAGTTCCTACTTTTATTTTTACTCTCCACTGTTGGCGGTAACCTACTTAACAGCTATGTGACGTTGTGGCAAATATTCCATAACGAAGGAGCTCCTGGCATTTCAGCAGGTGCGTCAGGCGGTATCATGGGTATCGGCATGGCCCTGCTTATGGTTGAACTACTTAAAAAGACCTTACTTAACTTTCCGGCAAAAGGTGGTAATCCACAGCTGAAAAGTTTGGCCATTATCATGGGCATTAATCTCATGTATGGCTTTGCGGTTCCTGGTATTGATAATGCAGGACATATTGGCGGCGCCCTAACCGGTGCTATTTTGGCAGTAGGCATTATGCTTGGCTATCGTTATTCAGCTACCCATAATAAAGTTTCATTTAAAGCCTTACCGTGGTTAATTTTTGCTATTATTGCGCTTATATTTTATAAGTTATGGCTAGACTTACATCTACAGATAGGGCTATAGTTAATTTGGCTGGGGTTATCCCCCTTCTTGCTTTAGACCCCTAACCAAAAAAGAGTATTGAAATGACAATCACAACAAAAAAATTGCTTAATACCGCAACAATCACCCTATCTTTAGGGATGCTAACCTTGGGGTCAAATATGGCTCAAGCACAGACCATTGCGCCTGAGATGGCCACTGACTCTACTGATAAATTAGGGGTGCAATTGGGGGTTAACGTCAGAATCAATAATACTGCTTATGACATCGATGATGGCGATGTGTCTGTTTTGCCCAGCTTATTTTTTGATAATGGCAAGTATTATGCACGTGGCAGCCAAATTGGTACTTATCTGGTAGATGATGGCAGCAATGAGGTTTTGGCATTTGTACAACCTGGCGGCTCGTCATTTGATCCTGATGATGCCAAAGGTGACTTAGCTAGGCTTGATGAAAGAAAATGGTCAGGTTTAGTAGGCGCAAGTTATATGCGCACTACTCCGATTGGCGGATTTCGTGCGCAAGTTTCTACTGATGTGTTAGGACGCAGTGACGGTACCATTGCTCGATTGACTTACCTTGGCAAGTTAACACCTGGTAAATGGACCATTTATCCCAGCGCTGGTTTGGAATGGGTCAATAGCAACTACAACGAATACTATTATGGTATCAGTCAAAAAGAGGCAGATAAGACCAATTTAGAGGTCTATAAACCTGACTCAAGTATCAGTCCTTATATTAGCGTTAATGGTACTTATAATATCAATAAAGACTGGGATTTATTCTTAGGACAATCGGTTAACTTCTTAGCGGATGAACAGCGTGACAGCCCTATGGTTAAAGACCGGGTAGATTACACCACGACGGTTGGTCTACTTTACGAGTTTTAATTGAGTCTTTATTTCAAGTGCTCAAATGCTGTGTCTATAAAACCATAAAACACTGCGCTAACTGGTATTTAAGACCTGTTAGTCAAAACTAGCTATTTAGAATGATTGTTTAAGAACTGCTATTTAAGTTTAAGCGCTGCCGCCAATATTAAGAGGAATTTACGTGCAACAAAATCAGCAAGCTATTAACGCTAACTCAAATAAGTCTTATGATGAGTATGATGACGGATTGAAGTTTAACGTTTCAGAGCTTTGGTCGTATGTGACTGGCAAAGTGAAGTCTGTCTATGAGAAGGCCTCCGATACTATCGATGATGAGTTCTCATTACCGGTAAGCCAGGATCAAGTTAATGCGGCTTTAAAAAAGTTCGTTACTGATAATGTTTCGCAGATTTTAGAGATTAGAGTCGAGTTGCATGATGATTGGTTCAGATTATTTTGTACTATAGAAGTTTCTGGCATTTATGCTGAAGTCGCCAGTAATTTTGGTTTGGTACATGTACAGATTGATCGAGATGTTCAGCGCTTTGTTTTCGCTCAACAAACCAATACTGACGTCCTTAATCTAAGATGTGATTCCTTTTTAAAACGTAGCGGCATTAAGTTTGTTATCTGGTTTTATCACAGTGTGCTAAAGAAAGATCCCTTAGGCTTTATTCTGAGTAAAATTAATATTGCCCGACCTAAGGACAATATTATTTACTTGGACATCAATCGCTGGTTAAAACGCAATAAGAAAATTATCAGTACGCTGCATAAGGTACAGGTAAATTACGCATTGCTAGAAGAGCAACAGATGCTCTTAAAAACTAAAGTTAATGTGCGCGACTTATTGAATAACAACAGCATCGAAGATATTATCACCCCTGATGACGAGCCTGAACTGTTAAAAGGTCCGACCAATCCGATTAGTGATGCTATTAGTCCCAGTCAAGAATAAAACGTAGAGCCTAACCCGCTCTCTTATAAAAAAGCCCCTACTCATTATGATAGGGGCTTTTTATTTTTATCTATACTTATAACAATAAAGCTACTTCTCAACTGTTTTTGAGATAGTAATGCCTGTATAACCAAATAAAATGGTCAATAAGAAAGACAGATAACAGAAGAAAGCATAAGGTAAATAATCAAGCACAGGTACGCCCAATGCCTGACTGATGAATACACCACACACACTCCAAGGCACCAGTGGGTTAATAACTGTCCCGGCATCTTCTAATGTTCGAGATAAGTTTCTAGGGTGCAAATTCAATCGTTCAAACACTGGCCTAAATGCCGTACCTGATAACAGTAGGCTCAAATACTGCTCACCAATCAACACATTAATGCCAAGCGCTGACATCGCTGCTGCAGCAATAGCACGCCCGCTAGTGTTAAGACTGTCTTCAATGCCTAATAACAATGCTGGCAAAATACCTAAAGCAGTCAATAGCCCGCCCAAGCTCAATGCTAAAATAACGATAGTTTGAGTGAAAAATATACTATTCACCCCACCGCGAGACAGAATACCACCGACATCACCTAGGTCTAAATTCTCAGCTGGATGATAACCTTGAAAGAAATAACCCCCTAACTGCCCAATGTCTGGTGAGCTGTGCAGGTAAGTCACGATCAATGCTGCGATAATGGTACAGATAATAGTATAGATTGCATTGACTCGTAACACCGCCAAAATGATTAATACCAAGAAGGGTAATACGGCGTAACCATGCACTAGCCCACTGTCTATTAGCTGACCTTGTAATGCGGTCACTTGGCTTAAGTCTGACGTCGTGGTATTGCCAGATAAAAACCAAAATAACAAGGCGGTAATTATCCAAGCAGGCACGGTGGTATACATCATATTTCGAATGTGCTCAAATAGATCAATACCCACAACAGACGCTGCAATGGTACAAGTATCTGATAAAGGCGACATTTTATCGCCAAAAAATGCACCCGACACAATCGCACCAGCCGCAATTGCTACATTCGCATCAAATGCATGGCTCATACCTATAAAAGCCACACCTAGGGTTGCCACAGTGGTTAAACTACTGCCCAATGCAATACCAATAACCGAGGTCAAAATAAAGGCGGAAATATAATAAAACTGTGGTGAGATAATCTCAAAGCCAAAGTACATGACTGTCGGAATAGCACCAGACATCATCAGTGCGGCTACCAGCAGACCAATAAAGAAAAATAGATAAATAGCCCCTATACCGCGCATCACACCAGTCGCCATTTGAGTCTGCATGTCCTCAAAACTTAGACCTTTAAACAGACCCACTGCCAATAAAAAGCAAATGGCTAATATCAAAGATAAGTGTGGCACCCAGCCAAAGCCAATCATGGTCACACCCATAATGGCAATAATTAAAATAGAAAGTAAAAAGGCCAGCTTTGGCGTGACCTGAGTTAATATTTGTGGAGGCATAACACATCCTTATGTTGCCGTTACTTTAAAATCCATTTGCATCAAAAAACGTTTAGTATCTGGCATCATGCTTATTGTTCAAATAACACATCGGTCTTAGCCGCCATAACAAAGTCATTTTGATGTAGCCCCTTAATACTATGCGACCACCAGTTTACTGTTACCTTACCCCACTCTATCAAAATACCGGGGTGGTGGCCTTCTGCTTCGCTAATTTCAGCCAATTTGTTGGCGAATGCCATGCCTGCCATAAAGTTTTTGAACTTATAAACACGCTGTAGCTGTTCGATACCTTCTATTTCAATCAACGACCAAGCTGGAATATGTTTCATTAGTTCGCTAGATTGATCTTGAGTTACTTTTGGGGCATCGATACGACAAGCTTCACAGCTCGCTTGAGATAATATGCTCATAATAAATTCCTTTGATATAGGTTATTAAATCGTTATTTAAATATTTTGACTTTTGGCGATTGCAGAGGGGTTTGCAAAACCTTTCAGTGTTCTGGACTTTAATATACCGGCTCGAACAACCCTAACGACATGGCTTTTTTGACATAACCCCTCACATCACTAGTAGCAATATCAAACAATCTGTCCAAGTCATCAATCACATAATAAATGGGCTGGATATGATCAATTCGATACGGGGTGCGCAGCACATCAATCAAATCGAATTCACGGTACTCAGGGTCACCACTTAAGGCATAAATAGTCTCTGAAGGAGAGCTTAGTATGCCCCCTCCATAAATTCTGCGCTCTGACGGTGTACTCCCTACCAATCCAAATTCAATGGTGAACCAGTACATGCGTGCTAGAAACACTCTTTCCTCTTTACTGGCTTCGAGTCCTAACTTGCCGTAGGCTTCATTAAAAGCAGCAAATGCTGGATGGGTCAATAATGGACAATGGCCCACAATTTCATGAAAAATATCGGGCTCTTGAATATAATCCATATCTTCGGCACGGCGTATAAAGGTCGCCACTGGAAATTTTTTATTGGCCAATAGTTTAAAAAAATGACCAAAGCTGATTAAGGCAGGTACTGCTTCGGTTTGCCAACCTGTCGTTGCTTGTAGTACTTCATCAATATTAGCCAACTGAGGTATTTTTTCTTTTGGTAGGTTAAGAATATCTAGTCCTTCAAGATATTCAGGACAGGCCCGATCAGGTATTTGCTTGGCTTGACGACTTAACAGTGTCTGCCAGATATGGTGCTCATCTTGACTGTAATCTATAACCCCATTCATATCAGGAGTATGCGAGACATAGGGCTTTTTGTTCTGCAGTTTAGTTGGTGGGCTATCATATCGAATCGAGGATGATTTTCTGGTTAAAGCGGTGCGTTCCATGCCAGCATTCCTTGTATCAATGTCGGGTTACAACCACTAAAAATAGTGTGTTCAAAAACTCTAATCCGTTTCACTTTAGCACCCTATCAGTTGCGGTAAATGCGGTTTAGTAACTATGTGACTGGGCTTATGTGATTCGGATTATGTGAGTCAGACAAAGTCCGTTTACCTGACTCAGTTATTGGTATTGGGTATTGACTGAATAACAGTAAACATTCAATACTTAAACTTAATCCCTAGGCAGTCGCAGGCGTATTGTTATCGTCGCACTCAGTAATGCCTGTTTCTAATGCGCCACGGCGTAATTGATCACGCTCTATAGACTCAAACAAAGCTTTGAAATTACCTTCCCCAAAACCCTCTTCATAATTACCCTTGCGCTGGATAAATTCGAAGAATACAGGGCTGCCTAGTATGGTTTCTGAGAAAATCTGTAGCAGCAACCTCGGTGTCTCTCCCTCTGTCGTACCATCTAATAAAATGCCTCGACTTTGCAGCTCCGATACAGTCTCACCATGCCCAGGTAACCGTTCGCTTAACATCTCATAATAGGTATCTTTGGGTGCAGTCATCAGCGGTATACCTGCTTGCTTTAACTGATCAATACTGGCCAATAAATCCTCACTCAATAGCGCAATATGCTGAATACCTTCACCATTAAACTGCATCAGGTACTCTTCAATTTGCCCCCCTCCTTGACGTGCCTCTTCATTTAAAGGAATACGAATCTTACCATCTGGGGCGGTCATTGCTTTACTGGTTAGGCCGGTATATTCTCCTTTGATGTCAAAATAGCGAATTTCACGAAAGTTAAAAATACGTTCATAAAAGTTAGCCCAATAGGCCATGCGTCCTCGATAAACATTATGGGTTAAGTGATCGATCACTTTAAAGCCAAATCCTTTAGGGTGCTTATCGACACCTGGTAAGAACTCAAAATCAATATCATAAATCGAACTGCCCTCTTCAAAGCGGTCAATTAAATAAATCAATGAGCCGCCAATACCTTTAATAGCCGGTAGCTTTAGCTCCATAATGCCAGCAGGCACCTCAACAGGCTGAGCCCCCATTTCCAAGGCTCGTTTGTAAGCTTTACGAGAGTCTTGAACCCGAAAACCCATGCTGCAGGCACCTGGACCATGCTCTTCTACAAAGTAGCTAGCATGACTCTTAGGCTCTCGGTTTAAGATAAGGTTAATGTCACCCTGACGATATAAGGCAACATCTTTTGAACGGTGATTGGCAACATGGGTAAAACCAAGCTTTTCAAACAATGCTTCTACTAGCTCGGGTTGCGGAGAGGCAAATTCTACAAAATCAAAACCACACAATCCCATAGGGTTTTCAAATAAATCTGTCATTTCAAATCATCCTTAATTTTATAGGGTTCCGTATTTTTCAAGCCAATACCTGTGTCATGCCCAATACTTATTGACATTGCACTTAGCCAGACACTGACAAAAGCATTATTCTCGACTGTCTATCCATCTCTCATAGCGAGGAATAACATAGCTTTATTAGGAACAACAAACATTAATCAACAATAGTTGACCTGTTATTTATATTAGAGTAGCTTTATTTATAAGACTAATCGTATTTTATGATTTATTTATAAGGTTTTCCTATGAATGTCACCCTACGCCAACTTAATGCTTTTATAAACGTTGCTGAAACAGGCAGTTTTACTCGGGCTAGCGATAAAATGCATTTGACCCAATCTGCTGTTAGCGGACTTATAAAAGAGTTAGAAACCAATTTGAACGTGGTGCTCTTTGATCGCACTACCAGACAATTGTCACTTTCTGTTGTTGGGCATCACCTTTTACCTCAAGCTCGTCGCATATTGAATGAAATGCAACTTTTTGAGAATGAGGCTTCCAGTCTAACTAGCTTAGCTCAAGGTAAAGTAAGACTCGCCGTATCACAATTTGCGGCTTCCTCTATGCCAGCAGTTATTGCCCAATTTACCAAATGCTACCCAGATATCAATGTAACTCTACTTGACTGCTCAGCTGAGCATGTACTACAGCATATCGAAAATATTGAAGTCGATTTAGGCGTCGGTGTTGAGCTAACAGAAGTAGACGAAGATGAGAATTTAACGGCAGAGTTACTGTATGAACTGCCTTTTTGTGTGGTTGTACCAGAAGAACATCGCTTTGCGGATTATAAAAAAGTAAGTTGGAACGACCTAATTGATGAACCGCTCATTACCTTAAATGGGCCCTTTATAGATCATGTTACTTTAGAATTAAATGAGGACATTGCCAATCAGATTAAAAATGCGCCTTACAAAGTTAACTTTATGTCTACCGCGCTTGAGATGACACGCCAAGGTTTCGGTCTAACCCTATGTTTACCCTACATGCCCGAAGTCATTGACTGGGTAAGTGCCAATCGGTTAGTGCTGAAGCCACTTTCAGAGCCTGTAAAGCTACGTAAGTTCTATATCTACCAGCGCTCATCACGTGCCCTGTCTCCTGCCAGCCTCAAATTTAAAGAATTCCTACAACGCTATTTTGATGATTACTTCAATGAACTGGCCAAAATGCACTTAGTGTCATTCTGATTGTCTAACTGACCTATAAGTCGATTAATACAGCTATAAACCTATTAATGAGCCTATAAGCTTGATTGGCTTAGTATTCGGTATTTACTTTTGGTTATTCCTTAGGGACTAAGCTAACGGTATTGAAATAACACTTGCTAAACAGGAGGAGAGTTTTTCCACTTGCAAAGGTAGAATTAATAAATTACGATATTCATAAATAATTATATATAGCGTAATTAAATTGGATTTATTACGTTTACCACTTAGCTTTAGAAAAGGATTTTCTATGTCTATCATCGACAAAACACTTACTTCTTTTATTGACGTTGCTGCCGACAGTGACTTCTCAATTCATAACTTACCTTACGGTATTTTTAGTGAAACCCTAGAAGGCAGACGGCGTGTCGGGGTAGCTATTGGTGATAAGGTGCTAGATTTAGCCGCACTTGAAGAAGCAGGATTGCTTAAACTAACAGGTGCCTCTTACTTTGATCAACCTACCCTAAACAGTTTTATCGAGTCAGGACGTCAAAATTGGTCTACAGCACGCCGCACCATTCAAGACTTACTTTCTGCTGATAACGCTACCTTGCGTGACAATGAGGCGTTAAAGCAAAAGGCCTTATTTAATCAATCAGCGGTCAGTTTGCACCTTCCCTTACACATCCCTGGCTATACCGATTTCTATTCATCAAAAGAGCATGCGACCAACGTTGGCACTATGTTCCGCGATCCTAACAATGCCTTATTACCTAACTGGACGGAACTTCCGGTGGGTTATAACGGACGTGCCAGCACGGTGATCGTGAGCGGTCAAGATGTGATTCGCCCATCAGGTCAGCTTAAGCCCAACCCTGATGAACGCCCTATTTTTTCAGCGTGTCGCCGCCTAGACTTTGAGCTTGAAACCGCTTTTGTTGTGGGTAAGCCAAACCATATTGGTCAACCTATCTCTATTGACGATGCGTGGGAACACATCTTCGGCATGGTCTTGCTAAATGATTGGTCTGCTCGTGATATACAAAAATGGGAATATGTCCCTTTAGGACCGTTTAATGCCAAGACCTTTGCATCATCTATCTCACCTTGGGTGGTAACTTTAGAAGCGCTTGAACCCTTTAAAACCTCAGTACCGGAGCAGTCGCCTGAGCCATTGGCGTACCTGCGTGAAAGTAAAACTAAAAACACTTACGACATTAACTTATCTGTTGAGCTGTTAACCGAAAAGTCGGATCAACCTACGGTAGTTTGTGAGACTAACTTTAAATATATGTACTGGTCGATGGCTCAGCAGCTTACCCACCACACTATCACTGGTTGTGCAGTCCAAGTTGGAGATCTAATGGGTTCAGGCACCATATCTGGCCCTACCCCTGAATCTTATGGCTCAATGCTTGAAATTGCTTGGAATGCAACCAAGCCTGTAGCAGTAGGTAAGGGAGAAACTAGAACCTTTATTGAAGATGGCGATACAGTGATTATGAAAGGGTACAGTGAAAAAGAGGGCGTACGCGTTGGTTTTGGGGAGGTTCGTGGCAAAGTATTACCTGCCCTAGAATTTGATTTTTCAAACTAGCCGTCGCATATGGCTCCCATTAAATTTATTAGAACCCTCTCATCAAAAGGATTTTGATATGAGTTTTGCAATAGAAAAGATTCATCATGTTGCGTATCGATGCAAGGATGCCAAGCAAACAGTTGAGTGGTATCAAAAGAATTTAAACATGCGCTTTGTTTTGGCTTTTGCAGAAGATTATGTTCCTTCTACGAAAGCCTATGACCCTTACATGCATGTCTTTTTAGATGCTGGAAATGGTAACGTACTGGCTTTTTTTGAGCTACCCAATCAGCCAGAGATGGGCTTTGACCCCAATACCCCAAACTGGGTCCAACACTTAGCACTCAAAGTTAAAGATGAGCCCACATTATTGGCAGCCAAAGCCCAACTTGAGGCCAATGGCATCGATGTGGTTGGCGT
>Ga0208670_100249_pt1 | contig 16805 bp, 13 predicted proteins | sample 24BtaG_FD_184098 | JGI IMG/M metagenome (GOLD analysis project Ga0208670, IMG submission 184098) | Marine viral communities from Cariaco Basin, Caribbean Sea - 24B_WHOI_OMZ_CsCl (SPAdes) (version 2) | ecosystem: Environmental > Aquatic > Marine > Oceanic | place: Caribbean Sea: Cariaco Basin...
TTCAAGTCCTCACTAGGGACTTAAATCTTCGCTAAGCACACTAAGACTATCTTATTCAAACCATTGGTGCTACTAGCTTGAATATCTAAGCGTCCATTTTGAATGAGAATGAGTGCTCGCGAAGGGCAGTATTTTGCAATATAGATGTAGTTAACCATATCTTCCAGTGTTAGTATGAAAACCTACTCCTATTTTCATTGATTTCTTACGATAAAAAGCCAAAAGCCAGATACTTCAAGTATCTGGCTAGTTAAAAATGATTAATGTATTTCAGGACGAGACAAATAGGTAAAAGTTTTACTGGGTGTTGGAAACTACCGTCTCACACGTTCTACAAAACCAGTTTCCTTTACTACGAACATGAGGTATATCTGCTGGAAAATCTACTTTTGCAGCAAGCCCACAGTATTGACATTGAACATCACTGACGTAGGCATGACACCTTGATAATACTTTAAATAAGTCTTGATGCTGAATTTTGTATTGTTGGCAAACTAGTTTGATATGGGCTAAGTAACCTAAATAGTTATCGTTACTTTTATACTCCCAATAAGAACAGCATATGTTCTTTTCTACCGGGCTAAGCGAGGGGTGAAATACAAGGTTCACACTCATGATAAGCCTCCGATTGTTTGATACACAAGATCTTCATCGAAGATGATACTGTGTGAGTGCATAATTTCTATAAATCTATCTTGCAAAACTTGCAGAGTGTAATTGTTCAGAGCTAAGCCCTCATTAAGCTCCTTTTGTACCCAGACCTTAATAGCTTCATCATTGTAAAAAATAGAGTTTACCCCTAGTAGCTTAGACAAGTTTGCCCCCTGCTGAACTTGTAGGTTTATCATGAGCCTATTCGCTAAATTTATAGCTTCTTTGCTCAGCCAAGCAGATGAATTTAGAGTATTAGTAGTATACATAAGTAACTCCTGTAGATTATTACGTGGCCAATTAGGTGTTAAATGACCTCCTATAGAGCATAGTATACATATAAAAAGACCTATTGCAACTAAAAATAACCTGCAAGAGATTATTTTTAGTTGCAATAGGTCTTTTCGTTACGCCTATTTTTCAAAAGTTTAAGTATGAACAGGTAGAACCATCACTAATGCAAGAGGTGGGAGATAGTAATATACCAGTCCTAATCTGAAAGTGATTTGAAGAATAGTAAGCATGCTTGGTATTAAATATCTAAAAGTGCATGACTATTCATCTATGATTTCATATAAGTCACCAACATCTACCTGTAGATATCTACATAGTCGTTCTATGACGTCTAAGTCTACTCGAGTCGCTTCTTCATGATACATGCGAGTAATTGTTCCTCGATTGATATCAGTATCTCTTGCTACATCAGCGATTTTTAGTCTCTTTTCACCCATTATTTTTGATAAATTACACTTCAGCATAGCTTCCTCAAGGTTAAAATGTTCTGTAGAAGATAAAAAAGACTTGCAAAAGATTAAAACTAGTGTAAATTATGTTCTGCAGGAGGTCATAAATGATCTATTGGTTATCACTTTAATCTTTAGTAAGGATTTTACTATGAACTATACATACTTAACAACTGAAGAGCTATCTTGTCGCATCAAATATGATAGTAGAACTATCCGCAATCAGCTGAAAGACTCTGTTCTTATTGAGGGCGTGCACTATATAAGACCCTTCAATGGTCGAAAAATCCTTTTTATTTGGCAGAAAGTTGAAGAGCTCATGTTAAAGGGCTATGACGATGAAATTCCATTTGTAGGAGGAGGAGCGTAATATGGCTAGCGTTAATGCCAGGAATGGCAAGCTATATATTGACTTTCGTTATTTTGGCAAACGTTGTCGTGAACAAACGCTATTAGTCGATAACCCAGCAAATAGAAAGCGTCTGAAAAACTTTGTCAATAAGATTGAAGCTGAAATTAATCTGAATACCTTTGAGTACGAGAAGTACTTTCCAAACAGTAAGAGAGTAGTGGAGTTTAAGAGTTTAGAGCTTATGCGTCGTTCAAATAGCCACAGCAATGCTAATATTAGTTTTGCAAAATTTTCTGAAATTTGGCTAAGTGAAAAAACTCCAGAATGGAGAGCTTCTCAAGTCGAAAATATTGAGGATATTTTTCGGATCTATCTATACCCCGAATTTGGTCAGTTGCCTATCAATACAATCAATAAGGCGATGATAATTAGCTTTAGAAGTAGTTTAATTAAACATGGGAACAAAGGGCGTAAGCTGTCGGCTTCACGCATCAACCATATTATGACACCGTTGAGAATGCTGCTAGTTGAAGCCTCTGAGAGATACGGTTTTAATTGTCCTTGGAAAAATATCAAGCCTTTGGCTGAGCCAAAAAGCAAAGTGAATCCTTTTACTCTTGAAGAGGTTATGGCTATTATCAATTCTGTGCGCGAGGATTATAAAGCTTATTATACGGTGCGTTTTTTTACAGGTATGCGCACAGGTGAGATTGATGGGCTGCCTTGGAGAAATGTTGATTTTGACCGACGACAGATAATAGTGAACCAAGCTGTAGTAAACGGTGTAGTTGGCGAGACGAAAACAGTAAGTTCTAACCGTGTAATTCATATGAATCAATTGGTATACGAAGCATTATTAGAGCAAAAAGATATCACAGCTCACCATAGTGAGTTCGTATTTTGTACTAAAGCAGGTACACCATTGAGCCATCGCAACATTACCCGGAGGGTATGGTATCCACTGTTGAATTACTTAGGTCTAGAGAAGAGGAACCCATACCAGAGCCGACATACTGCTGCGACGCTATGGTTAGCAGCTGGTGAGTCGCCAGAGTGGATAGCCGCGCAGCTAGGGCACAGTAGTACTAAGATGCTTTTTTCAACCTATTCACGTTACGTACCCAACCTGACTAGACAAGATGGAAGTGCATTTGAGACACTTTTGAAACAAAAAAGCATAATAAAGTAACCAGAAATAGCCCTAATTTGATAAAAGCCCACTTATGTGGGCTTTCTTATGGATGCTATTTATAAAATCGTATAGTCTGGGTATTAATCATTACGAGTAACACATTTTTCTAGGTTGAATAGTATGGATGAAAAGCTGGGTATTAAAGTTCAATTAATACATGAATGGCTGGATCAGGAAGTTCGTCTAAAAGCACGTAAATCTGAGACGAAAATTTTAATAGAAGGCATAAGTGACATTATTGAACGGTTACCTTCAAGTTACGTTAATTTTGAAATTGAAATGAGAGCTTTAAGAGGTTGGTTCGAAAGTTACCAACTTAACTATCAAGAAGGCACAAGTTCAAAGTTAGAAAGTACTGAGAAGGAGGTTATACATGTTAAAGACGTTACAAAAAGACGAGTCATTGCATTCTTTTGCGATCGAGGGTATTCGGAAAAAGTTGGTCTGATTCGTTCAGTATATTTCTTCATTTGTTTAAAGATGGTCACTTTGACTAAGCATGGTAGCAGAATCAATACGACACTGGATGAATGTAGGTTCTTAAATACGAGCCATCGAAAGTTTCTAGTTCAGTTTTTACCTGACATTAGGGAATTAAAAAACCTTGATGAGTTATTGAATATCCATCAAGGAGTATATGACTTAGATTTATATGACTTATGGCAGTCAATCGACAGTGATGACTTAAATAATTTCATTATTGGTATGCGTAGTAAGCCACACAAAGATGACGATGAAAGTTGGAGTGACAGACAGCTATGTAATCATCGTGTCAGAAAGTATTTATATAACTTTATTTATCCGGTTAGTGCAGTCTTGCAACAAAAACAAGGAATAAAGAGAAATGTTGTAACAACAAGTGCTACGCCTGAAGTTATTCGCTCAGATGCTTATATTGACGAAGAAACCGGTGATGTGACCGCAACGCTGAGTAGTATCAATCAACATATTGAAGAGCATCAGACAGATGATACTTTTGAGATAGATGAGAGGGTAGATGATGATGTAGACACTGCTGTAGAGTATAGGCCAAAAAGACCAACTTCATACTACATGGATATGGTAAGAGCCCAGCAACAAGTCAATATGCGTCGAAAAAGATCGATGCATTTGATTACGGATGTGCAGGTGGCTAAAGAATACGAAATTACTGTATTTATCAAAGAAATATATGAGATTCTAAGAAAAATAGATATTGATTATTCATTTAACAGTAGTCGAAAAATAAGCCTTAGTAATGACCAAATATCAGCCATATACTTATTAGTTACATTATTGATGGGAAATGAAGGCTCAGCATTAGCTGTAGATTTTGAAGAAATATATGACCGCTGTATAGTGCACCTGCAGTTCACACCTGATAGATCTCGCCTAAATGACGATTATAGTCTTAACTTATCTGCTGTAGAAACTGATCAATTCTTACTGACTCTACCATTTGCCATAGGAGTACTAGCGTGCTCTTTACAACAGCAGTTGGGAAACTCAAAACAGCGTAAGCAACCTCAAAGCCTTAATTCTGTAATGGAAATAGCTAGAGGTTTATTAATTGGTATTAATAAAAAACATAAAACCAAGTTGAGTATTAGGAAGCTAAGCGGTTACTTAAAACACAAGTTACTTAATGAAGGTATAGATTCAGCTGTCATTGAAGTTATGACTCAGTCGCCAATTAATCATCTATCCGCATTACCATACTTTAATATAGGAAAGGGTGAAGTATATTTGTGTCAGTACATATACTTCACCCATTTAAAAGACATAATGCAAATGCATTTAAACGATCATTCACCAAGTGAGCGTTTAAATCATAGAAATACTTTAGAAATTAACGATTTAGTAGATTTTCCAGGTGATCGATACACTCATAATGCAGATCGGTTAGCAGGGACCAAGCTCTCACTTAATGAGTCTAAATTTAAATCGGAAGTTATCGGTCCTATGGTAATTGAGCTTAAAAGCTTGGCTATAAAATATGATGATATTGAAGGCATGATTGAACATCATAACCTATTTATGGATTATCTCTATATTATGCTAGGTCTATCATCTGGGTATCGGCCAGTGGTTGAAACATTTGGTAGATTCCAAGATGTAGACTTAGATACAGGTGTGTACTTCATTTCGGATAAAGAAAATAGAGCGTATGCTCAAGGTCGCTTCATAGTTTTACCGGAAATTACTACTAAGCAACTCCAAGCTTATTATGAAGAGTTATATCACAGGATGAAGTTTTTTAAGAGGAAACAACGAAGTTTAGGTGATTTATACCAAGATATATACGAAAGTAACGTTGGCATAATTAGCTATTTAGAGCTTAATTCAGATGGTAAGTGTGATTTTATAAAAAATCAAAACCGTAACTTTATAATTAATAGATTAAAAAGGCACTTTCACTTACCTCTAAATTGGTATAGGCATCATATGAGGTCGTTAAAGGATTTTGGCTATAGCTTATTTAAAAGCGGCCATGCAGAAAATGATTTTAATTATGAGGTGGTTAATAGTTGGATGGGGCATAGTGATCCTCTAGGGTTTGATTACTATGATGTCTTTAGTAGCTTGAAACGGACTGAGCAAAAGAAGATGGCGTCCTATATTCATAAGTTACTACTTGATTACGGCTTTGAGCTGATTGAGCTTAATAGAGGCAAGAGAGATGTCAGAAACTAGACTATCCGGGGTAGAGAAACGTAAAAAAGATCGTGATAAAAAGCTCGAATCAGCCAAAAAAAGAGCAGTGAAAATTGCTGAAGAGTATTTCAACTTCGATGAACTAGCTAATATTGATAACGTTCAAGAGGAGTTTGAAAAGAGGCTGAGCTTTTATGACGAACTTCTGAAAGAGAAAAGTGTTTATAAGAACCATATTATATATGCACATAGCTTTAATGGTGCAGTGAAATATATACAGGAAAAGATAGAGGAACATGGCTTACAAGTTACTTTTCCTAAGTATATTGTTATAGAAAACCGCCCTAAGTCATTTAGGGATAATGAGTGGTTTCAAGAGGCTAAGAGTCTCAGAAGTTTTTATAAGGCTTGGATGCAGGAGTTTGAGTATCGGCAGCAGCTGTCTATTTATGATGTGTTTTTGTCATTAGTTTTTCATAGTGCTGTTTTACAGCCACATATACTGAAACATGTACTTAAACTAATTATTAATAGAACACTGAGAATTCAAAAAATTTACAACCTACCCTTTGTGAATGTTGTATTTAATGATCCTGATACTGGCTATAGTACGAATATTAGACGGGGCTCCGATCAGTCAGGATATACTTCACAGAACATATTTATCTCACCAATTACAGCAGTTTTATTAAGCTCGTATGAAGCAAAAGATGATGAACTATTAAGAGCAGTTGGAAAGAGAAAAGAGAGATTGAGCCTCAATGATTTTTATCAAAAGATGATTGGAATCTTTGATGGAAGTGGCTTGTCTCATATGCTACCTAAGTCATTAAAAAGATTCTTAACGGCTAGTGTTTACGTTATAGAGCATCATGAAAACTACAACTTACCTGAGTATTTCTGTTATTTAATGCTCGGAGTGAAAAAGTCGTATTCCTTACCACTAGATAACTGGCAAGTTATGATATATCAGTGTACTAATGAATCTGATAAGAATGTATTAGACTTACCTGAAAATCACTTTAAAGCTTCTACTGCTAAAAATCTAGAACATAATAAAGACTTAGCTCAAAAAATATATCAATTATTTAAACCAAAAGGGAAAAAATATAAGCTCTCAGAAGAAGATTTTGATGATAGTTTAGAGCACTTATTACTTGAATATAGTAGTAAAAATGCGCCATTAAGTGAAGTGGCGTTATTGAAATGGTTTAAGTATAAGCGAAATAGCTGTCAGCCAAATAGTATTCAAACCTATAGTGGACGAATAACCAATCGCTGGCTTGCTTTAACATATGATGTTGATATTAATGAGTTTGACGAAGCTGATTTTGAGTACTTATATGCTGAACTCTTATCTTTGGTTAGAGGTGAAGAAGCAAGAAAGGATACAGCAAGTACACTAGATAACTTTCATGCCTTTTTAGTTGATACATATGGGTGTGACCCCGTAGAGCCAATGTCTAGTGGTAGTGTGGCTCACGTAAAGTCTGGTTATATATCAGAGCACATGTTTCAAGCTATATTGCATGAGTGTGATAGTTTGAAATTGAATATAGATTTAAAGACGTCAATTTCGATATCACTTATTTTAGCTTATCGGTGCGGTATGCGAATTGGCGAGATAGCAAAGCTTCAGCTAAAGGAGATTTCAACGACACTAGATTATTTGGAAGTCCGTAATAATGCATATGGCAGTAATAAAACATCCTCAGCATTACGTAGCCTACCTATTAGCTTGATGCTGCTAAAAGATGAAATAAGGGCTATAACTGCGTTGTATCATAGGCGTATGGCTGATAAGGGGCAAACGTTAATAGCTGATAGTAGTGGGGAGAGTATTCCCAAGAATAAGTTATCTCAAATAATATCTGGCTTAATAAAAGATGTCACAGGTTTAAGTTATTTAACGGCACATAATCTTAGACATAGCTGTCTTACTAACTTACAGCTAATTAGCTTTTTTAAAGACTTTGATTCTCCATATGGACTTGTAGTTGAAGATGAGCTCAATCACTTATTGCCATATTCAAGAGAGCAATTACATAAAATTGAAACTAATTTATTTGGCGATAGAGCTTCTATCAGCAACTATGTTATTTCAGGGGTAGCAGGACATGTTGAGCCAACGGTGGGTTTTAACAATTATATTCATCTCACTGATATACAAATAGGCATCCAGCTTTGGAGTTTGGACTTTGAGCTGAGTAACAAACAAAAACAGCACCTTTTAAAAATTCCAAGACGAAAGCTCAATTTAAGTTTGTCTGAGATGAATAAATATGTATTTGATAAATTAAAGACAACGTCATTAGCCAAACCAAAAGGAAATAAAAAAATAGTTACAAGCGAAGGTAGCAAGAAAAGAGAATATAGTTTTAATGAAGTATCGATGATTTTGCGTAGCTATCAATCACATGATGACTTTCAGCAACTACTGAGGTTATATGATGTTCCAGTGCATGTTTTTAAAAGTTGGCTAAAGCGTGCTGTTTTATTAAGGGATAGCGAAGAGTTTCAAACCAAATTTAGAGGTTCGCGGTTATTAAGCCCTAATAATAAAGAAGCTTTAGTCCCGACCTTTCAGTTAAGTGATAAAGATATCAAGATAATAGACACTATGGATAGCTGTTTTAATAAGCTATATGTCAAACAGAAACAACAATTGCAGCTTGATTGGTTTGTTGAGTACACTCTGAAAAATTGTATTTATGGTCGTAGTTATATTCAACTCAATGATTTTGAATCCTTCGAAAGGTACTTAAACTGTCTGACCAAATTGTTACCTAAGAGACTGGTTCATTTGGAGGTGCAAAATCTCATAGACAATAGTAATAAGAGAGAGGCTAAAAAGTGGCAAAACCGGCTAAGAAAACTGCCAACAGATAACGTCATCATTAATGAAAATAACACTAATATAACTCACTCAAACTATACAAGATCGATTAGAGCTAAGATTTACGTTGCTAGCTCTGACAATAATCAATATAGTCGTATTTTGCAGTATTATTGTTTTTACAGGTTTGTATTGCAGAACTAGTTCAAATCTAATTTTATAAACCGCATCCTAAATTATATTTAAAATGAGTCGAAGACACGTTAGTTTAACTTACTCTTAGTGAACGAGACTTTTTTATAAGGGACAATTTAGAATATTTTACTTTCAGTATTTAGATTTAATTAATCTAATAGCATTGAGTGAGCATAAGAAATGAAAAATATTTTATTATCCGTTATGGGGACGAGTCCGCAGGTATTAACTGAAACATTTTATGCTATACATATACAAGGTAGACCGTTTCCTGATGAGGTTTACTTAATTACTTCAGAAAATGCAAGGGAGAAGGTGGTTGAGTGGTTGTTTGAGAATAATCAGATTGAAAATTTGAAAAAGCATTATGGATTGCCAGACTTTAAGTTTGATCTAGATCATATATTACTTATGCATGATCATGATGGTGTTGTAGTGGTTAATGGACGTGAAGAGGAAGATCAGCAAAGTATAGCGGACTCAATTACTCGTATAGTTGCTAGGTTTACTGCAAATGAAAACTTAATGCCAATGTTGGTGGCAACACCACCTTTGATGCAGGCGTCCTTGATAATCAAGGCGGTAGCACCCGTATTAATACAGTAGGGGACACCAACCTTAATGCTGTTAATACAGGCTATCAAACCAATGCCATTGGTGATGCCAACAATTACTTTAAACAAGGTGAAACCCGTGACATCGGTAGTCAAATTACTGGCACTGATAATATTATCATCACCTCAGGGGGTGATTTCACAGGTAAAGCCGTCTCTATTACCAGTGATAATGGCACAGTAGGTCTACAAGCAGGTAATGATATAACCATAGACGAGGGACGTCATACCCAAAACCTATCGACTGCAAATAAAACCACTGACAAAGGCTTTTTAAGCAAAACCACAACCCAAAGCCGATTTGACTCTCAAAGTGATACTGCCATTAGCAGTAACATCGAAGGCAATAAAGTCATTATGGATGCTGGCAATGACGTGAATCTAACTGCCACTAATGCCATCGGTGATAAGGGTACCTCTATAAAAGCTGGTAATAACGTCAACCTCCTAGCGGCACAAAACACCTCAAGTAAAAGTAGCGAGCACAGTACTAAAAAATCAGGTGTCTTTAGTTCAGGTGGACTTGGCTTTACTATCGGTAAGCAAAAAACTGAAAATGACAATACTCAAACTGCACTGACCCACACCGCAAGCAATGTCGGTGCAATAGATGGCAACGTTAGCATAGAAGCTGGCAATTATATCCAGCAAACAGCCAGTAATGTGATTGCAGGAATAGGTAATCGTCAATCTGTTGACAGCAGTGATACAGAGCGTGGCAACGTTGTCTATCAAGCCAAAGCGGTTGATATTGACAATGCGATGGATAAATACACCAACCAAAGCGAGCAGAAGTTTAAACAAAGCGGACTTACTGTATCAGTATCAAACTCACTAGTGGATAGCGCCCAAAACATAGACAGGCTCATCGATGCTGCTAATAACACCAGTAGCCCACGTATGAAAGGCTTAGCTGCCATCAGTGCAGGACTTAAAGCCGAAGCGTTATATGGCGAAGGTAAACAAGCCGCTAAAGCCCTACAGACAGGCAATCTAAAAGATGTGGGTAATACTCGTATCCAAGCTACTATAGGCTCTAGCAAATCGCAATCGAACTCACAAAGCTATAGCGAGCAAAGCCAAGGCTCAAGCATACAAGCGGCGAACAACCTTGCCATCATTGCTACAGGAGCAGGCAAAGACAGTAATATCAATATCAACGCCAGTGATATAACTGTCGGCAACAATGCTTTATTCAAAACAGACAATGATTTAAATATAAATGGCGTTGCTCAAAACGAGCAGACCCGTAGCAATAACAAAAGCTCAAGCTTTGGCATAGGTGCTTATGCTTCTACCAACCCAGGTAAAGAGGGTGCAAGCTTTGGTATAACTGCCAATGCCAGTAAAGGTAAAGGACATGCTAATAGTGACGGCACTACTTATGCCAATAGCCATATTAATGTTGGAGGCACCACTACCTTTGATATCGGTAATGATGTCAATATAAAAGGGGGCGTGCTCACTACCGATGAGCTTACGGGACAAGTTGCTGGCGACTTAAACATGGAGAGTCTACAAGATACCTACGTCTATGACAGCAAACAAAAGAACGCAGGATTTAGTGCCGATATAGATTTATCAGGCAATGCCCAAGCAAACAGCTTATCTATTAATGGTGGTAAGACTAACATTGATGCCGATTATGCCGCAGTTACTGAACAAACGGCTATTAATACTCAGCAATCAGACCTAAACGTTGGCGGTAAAGGTAGATTCAAAGGAGCAGCCTTTACCACAGCCAGTGCTGAGGATAATAGATCCGTCTTCGCTCAAGGCATAGAGACCTTAGATATTGAAAACCATAGCAACTATGATGCTAAAGCGATAGCCGCAGGTCTTACAATCGGTAAAGCTAAAGATACTCATCCTGAAGCCAGTCTAAACGGTATTGGCTACGGCACAGACAGTGACAGTCAAAGCAGTACCACTAAAGCTGCGGTCACTGGCATGGCAGGGCAATCTGATGTGACTACGGCCACCAAAGACAGCTTAAATGAGCCACTTGAAAACACCTTTGATGCGAGTACCGTTAATGAAGAGCTTGGGGCTCAGGTTGAGATTACGAGGGCTTTTGACCAAGAACGTCGCAAGATAAAGACTGAGCTTAATAAAGATGAGCAAGAACTTCGTGATGCAGCTAAAGAGCAAGAAGCATTAGGCAATTTGACAGCAAGAAATGAGCTTTTAGAACAAGCTAACAAAGTACAACAAAAGGCCTTACTCTTTGACGGTATCAGCAGTGCTTTATATGGGCCAAACACCAATGGTGCAACAGGTTATGTTGCCAAAGCGGTAAGTCCACAAGTAGCTTATCAAATTGGACAAGTATTTAAAGAAAATGATCTGGACAATGCTGCAAATAATACAAATCTAGCAGGCGAAGGTAGCCCTGAGCATCTGTTAGCACACGCACTATTAGGTGCAGCGGTCAGTGCTGCCACAGGTAACGATGCCTTAACAGGTGGCATATCTGCAAGCTCAGGAGAGGTCACTGCTACCCTACTGTCTAAGTATATATATCAAGTAGATAAACCAAGTGAGCTAACCGCTGAACAAAAGAACACCATTAGTAATATCACTACCTTAGCAGGGGTGGCTATTGGCTCTACGACTGGAGAAGTTACTGATGCAGTGAATGCGGGTGAAACTGCTAAGGTGGCGGTTGAGGATAATGGTCATGAAGTAATTCCTCTTGAAGAATTTGAAGAAATAAAAAATAATCCTAATTATTCTAGGGAACAACTAGAGGCCATTCGAAGAATTCCTGAAACAATAGGTAGTTTAAACATTGTGTTTAAGAAGAACGATAAAGGCCAGTTTATTGTATGTGTGCCTTATGGTAGTAACAGTTGTGCTCCTAGGTCTAACGAAAGATATGCTAGTTCTTCAGAAGTCAAACAGGGTTTTCAAGATTTTGCTTTAGATGTCGTTCCAATCCCAGGTGGTAAAGGTGCTGCAGTTGTTGTCAAAAAGACTGGTCAAGTCGTTGGAAAATATAAAGATGTAAAAGCTGCTAAGAAAGCAGCTAATGATGCAGTCGAGAAAGCTCGGATTGAGAATAACGTTAATCGTGATAATGATTTGTTATCTAATCAGCCATTAGGTGGAGCACATCGTGCAAATAAATATTCTCACAACTGGCAAAAAGCGAGCTTAAGTGATGCTCGAAGAAAGTTTGTAGGTAATAACCCTGAAATTATTCATACTAAAACAGGCAAGATAATACATAAAAATAGGCAAACAGGTATTGAGGTTGTGTATGATAAAGAGGGTGACTATTTTACTATCATTGACCCCTCTATATCAGGAAAAAGAAAGTATTTAGATCTAGATGGAAATATTCCAAATAATAAAACATTACCTAATGGTAAACAAGTTGGACGATCTAAAGAAGAATATAGAGAAGCAACACACTTTAAAGTTGATAGATAGGAAATAAACTATGAGAAATAGAGTAATAACGGTGCCAATCTCAAAAGAAGCCGAGAAAAGGCTTGATTATGATGAATGCTTTGATGATGATTTAATCGAATATAATTTAAGTGAAAAGGAGTTTATTAAATTATTTGAGATGGGTTTTTTTTACGAACTCAATAATAGTTTAGGACTAATGATCGATGATTATGAATGGGAGGAGATACTAGAGGATAAGTTGGATGCTTTGAAAATATTTATGGAGTTTTACACTAATAAGCATCCAAATAATAAAATACTTAAAAATCTAAATGAATTGTTCGAAGTAGCTTATAAAAAGAAAACAGGAGTATTTTTTTTTCTTTAAATAAGATTAGCCGAGATGTTCAGAATATATTGGGATGTAGTGGTCAACTAAATTTAGACAGAATTTAAGAGGTTTTGTTGAAATAAAGTCTCTCTTTAGCTAACGGTGTTAAATTATCATTGAAGCGATGCGGTCTGACACTTTGATAATAGTCCCAAATATAAGCGCTTACTGCTTGCTTTGCTTCATCAATATCTTCATAGCCATTTTTTGACATCCATTCTGTCTTAAAGCTTCTAAAGAACCTCTCGGTTGGAGCATTATCCCAACAGTTGCCACGTCGGCTCATGCTATGCGTCATACCATTGCACCCGGCAATACACTTAGAATAACCGTCACTGGTGTAATGACTGCCCTGATCTGAATGAAAAAGCACGCCTTTAGGCTTAAGTCTTATGTGATATGCCATTTTCAGTGCAGATGTTGTTAGCTGGGTATTCGGGCTATCTGATAAGGCAAAGCCAACAATACGTCTGGCATATAAATCCATAACGATGGCTAAATAACACCATCCACCTTTGATTCGAATATAAGTGACATCACCTGTCCACACTTGATTTGGTGCAGTAGGCGAAAAGTTTCGATCTAAGACATTATCATGTATTTTATGAGCCTTCTCGCAGCGCTTGTACTTATGTGATTTTATCTGGCGGCTGATCAGTCCCATTTGCTTCATAAGCTTACTCGCTCTGTAGCGGGTAAGCTTCATACCTTGTTGCTGAGTTATAATAGTCGCTATAGTTCTGGCGCCAGCAGAGCCATTTGAAGTATTAAATACCTCTTTAATTAAGGCTTTAAGCTTAATGAGATCAATGTCTATAGGCCTAGATTTAGTATTGTTGTAATAGCTGCTTCTAACAATACCAAATAGCTCACATAGCTTGTGTTTGCTAATATGTTTATGATGCTCTGCAAGCTTTTTTATTAGCGATATACGTTGAGATTGTCTTGGGCTAGCAGAGCAGATGCCTTTTTTAATATATTTCGCTCCATCTTGAGCTGTTTGACTTGTTTTTCTAGTTCTTGAATTTTACGCTGTTCAGGAGTTATGGCTCTACCTTGAGTTGGCGCTATGCCTTGCTGTTCTTTACGATATTGGTATACCCATTTCTCTAAGGTAGTTCTGCCAATCCCTAATGAGCTGGCAACTTCTGGTATCTTTCTGCCTTGTTCTTCGACTAGATTAATCGCTTCAAGTTTAAATTCGTTACTTTATCGGCTTCTCTTTTTGGTCATACTTATTTCTCCTTTGTTTTGAGTTTAGTATAACCTCTTATTATTTGTCTAATTTCATTATGCCACTACAATATAATCAGGAGTGATAAAAATGGTCATGAAGCAAGAAGAAGCTAATAAAATTATAGCTTTAATGCAAAGGTTAATGTCAAATCATGGTGATAAGATGATATTTTCTGGAAGAATATATCCTCAACATCACTCACGAACAATGTCTTGGTTCATTGATGGAGAAGAATTTTTTTATAAAATAGGTGAAGAGAAACCAGAAGAGCTTGAATCTATAATGAATATCTTAATTCAAGAACTCGATTATGAACATTTTAAAATAACTGGGTATAAATCAGGAAAAGTTGATATTGAAACAAGGCATATCCCAGAAGAAGACAGTTGGCCTGGGTTACATATGCGCAGGGTCAGTGAACTTGAGGAACATGAATTAGGTTCTCCTATTTTTATACCCAAAAAAGACTGGGAAGAAAGAAAAGCGCTAGCTGAAATGCCTGGTAATGAACGCATCACCATTTTATTAGGAGATGAATTGAATGCGTATATAGATGGCGAACAAGGCGTTCAACTTAAAGTAGATATGACGGATGAAGCTAATCCAACCGTTAAGCTCGCTCGACTGATGAAAGATGGCAGTATCAAGGATATACAATTGCATCCTCTAACGACAGCATGGCTAATCAAACAAAGCACCGAACTTAGAGCCAGCCCACCTTATGCAAAAACCCCGTGGGCAAAAATGACCGTAAACTTAGATAATAAAGGTGAAATAAAAATGAACTTTGAGTATTTGGATTAGTCATTTTAGGCCCTTAGAGACTATCTTGATTTTTTTATCAGCCTAAGGAAGGGGAAAAGCCTACTTTAGGCTGATAAGATTACTGCATCTTTTACATACCCTAAGTGAAAGAAGTTAACTACTGGCATCACAGCAGCTAAAGCCCTTAACCTACGCCCCGGCATTGCCTTAACCGCTGAGCAAGTCGCAAATCTGACCACAGACATCGTTTGGATTGAAGAGCAGACCATCACCCTAGCAGATGGCAGCACCCAAAAGGCGCTCGTGCCCAAAGTCTATACCCGTCAAGCAGTCGGTCAAATAGACGGTACAGGCAGTTTTATTGCTGCCAATAATCTAGTGGTTAACGTGACAGGTGACGTCAACAACCAAGGTCTACTTGTTGGGCGTAACAATGCTTATATAAAATCACTGAATCTAACCAACGAGGGTGGCGGTGTCATCGCTGGTGACTATCTACAGCTTAACACGGCCAATGATCTTACTAACAAAGCGCTTATTAAAGCAGGCAGCGCTGCCAACCTTGAAGTCGGTAATAACTTTAATAATCAAAGCGAGAAGTTTAGCACCAGCTCAACTAAAGGGCAAAGCTTTGGCAGTCGAACTGGCATCAGTCAACTTGCTACCATCTATGTGGGTGATGGGTTAAAAGGTCAAACTGATGAACAGGGCAACCCGCTTATCACCTTTAATGCCAATGTTGGTGGCAACACCACCTTTGATGCAGGCGTCCTTGATAATCAAGGCGGTAGCACCCGTATTAATACAGTAGGGGACACCAACCTTAATGCTGTTAATAAAGGCTATCAAACCAATGCCATTGGTGATGCCAACAATTACTTTAAACAAGGTGAAACCCGTGACATCGGTAGTCAAATTACTGGCACTGATAATATTATCATCACCTCAGGGGGTGATTTCACAGGTAAAGCCGTCTCTATTACCAGTGATAATGGCACAGTAGGTCTACAAGCAGGTAATGATATAACCATAGACGAGGGACGTCATACCCAAAACCTATCGACTGCAAATAAAACCACTGACAAAGGCTTTTTAAGCAAAACCACAACCCAAAGCCGATTTGACTCTCAAAGTGATACTGCCATTAGCAGTAACATCGAAGGCAATAAAGTCATTATGGATGCTGGCAATGACGTGAATCTAACTGCCACTAATGCCATCGGTGATAAGGGTACCTCTATAAAAGCTGGTAATAACGTCAACATCCTAGCGGCACAAAACACTTCAAGTAAAAGTAGTGAGAGCAGTACCAAGAAATCAGGTGTCTTTAGTTCAGGTGGACTCGGCTTTACTATAGGTAAGCAAAAAACCGAAAATGACAATACACAAACTGCACTGACCCACACCGCAAGCAATGTTGGTGCGATAGATGGCAACGTCAGCATAGAAGCTGGCAATCATATCCAGCAAACAGGCAGTAATGTGATTGCAGGGATAGGTGATCGTCAATCTGTTGACAGCAGTGATACAGAGCGTGGTAACGTTGTTTATCGAGCCAAAGCGGTTGATATTGACAACGAGATGGATAAATACACCAACCAAAGCGAGCAGAAGTTTAAACAAAGCGGACTTACTGTATCAGTATCAAACTCACTAGTGGATAGCGCCCAAAACATAGACAGACTCATCGATGACCCATGCTGTCAAATCCGTAGAACCAAACTTGGGAGATTTTAATTACGCAGCCTGACGATAGTAGTCAAACCACACCTGTCTTGGCGCTCGATAGCCCAAGCCCT
>Ga0208670_100252_pt1 | contig 16745 bp, 36 predicted proteins | sample 24BtaG_FD_184098 | JGI IMG/M metagenome (GOLD analysis project Ga0208670, IMG submission 184098) | Marine viral communities from Cariaco Basin, Caribbean Sea - 24B_WHOI_OMZ_CsCl (SPAdes) (version 2) | ecosystem: Environmental > Aquatic > Marine > Oceanic | place: Caribbean Sea: Cariaco Basin...
GAAACTATATTAATAAGTACAGTTATTATATTTACTTTAATAGCAGTAGTAAACACAATAGGAATTTTAATATGAACTTATATAATGTTGAGGTCTTAGGTATTGACCACACAGATATGCCAGACTATGTTGATGCATACATAAACTATGCTGAGGATGTGAATGGTAGAAAGTTAACTGATTATGAACTGGATGTTATCAATCAAGATAGTGATCTGGTCTGGGACTATGTAATGAAGGAGATATACTGATGACTAACAATCAACAAGATAAAGCTGTGTATTATTACAGTGAATCTAAGCAGGATTTTGTGGACGTTATGGAGATGGAACCACACCATGCTAGACATGCACTAAGGAAACTCTTACGTAATGGTGAAGCATCACAGAAGGCTTACAACGAAGGTTGGAATGATGCTATGGATAGGATAGCTATGGAATGTAGGACTAACAGGAGATACTAATGAGTAACAAATATACTTTAGAAGTTATATCAGCAGACAACGGATACTTCATTGAGATTTATAATGATTATCAAAAGATGAGGACTTTGATATCTAACACATCAGATCTTAAGATGTGGTTGAATAGATCTTTGGAAGAATTAATTGGATATATAGAGAAAGAGGATATGACTGATGAACTTTGATAGAGGAGGAAATAAGGATCACATCTCTGCCCCTGAAGAATTACTGGAGGAATCTTCAAAGGCAGAGTCAGATCTAGAGGAGATAATCAATAATGAATTAGATAAACAATCACAAGAGGAACAACTAAAGAATAACTTAAGTGACTCTTAAGTTATCCTTAGAATAACTATATAGATATTATTAATAATAATCTTAATAGTTACCCTTAGAACTGCTTAAGTATTACTTAAGTAATAGTATAGCATAACTTTAGTTATTTGTCAAGAGGGGATTATGATTTATTTATTATCGTTTACTTATCAAAACAAAAGAGGTAGGTTTGGACACTCCATTGGAGAATTCTGTGGACATTCAAAGAAGGATGTGTTAGACTCCGTAAGGAAAAGGTACAGAAAGGTAGAAGTATTATCAATTAAGGAGGTAAAGGATGAGCGAGAGAGAAACAAATATTGGGGCTAGTGATTATGATACTACCCTAACGTATGAAGATTATTTTATTGAAAGAAAACTATTGACAGGAGAAGAGATATGTGATACCTTACGTGAATCAGATGTATCAGCGTTGATACTAGATGATATATATAATGTTTAAATAATATAGCATAGGAGAAATAATATGCCAGTACTTAGCGGAACAGTAGCCTTTAGTAACATCAATGAGTTTGAATCTTACAAAGGAAAATCTATTGATAGATATACACTCACCATTAGCATTGCCGATAGTGATGCAAATAAACTATCATCAGCAGGGGTGAAGGTTAAAACCTATACTCCAGATGAGGGTGATCCAATGAAGCAACGTAAGTTTTCTTCGCAGTTTAAAGTACCTCTTGTCAATGAGGATGGTGAACCAATGGATCTACAAGGTGAACTACCTTATGGTTCAAAGGTACGTATCCTTTGGAAGGAAGGTAAGATGCACCCTGAGCATGGCTTGAGTACGTACTTGAATAAGATTAAGGTGCTTGAGTTGGCTGATATAGGTATGACTGAAGAGGAGGCTGAAGAGTTCTAGAGTTAGAGTGGTGTGACATTAACCCACCTTAAGGTTAAGTAATCTTTTGGTGGGTTCTTTTTAACATGGAGTAAACTAAGTGAATCATTTTAGAATAGAAATCAAGGAGACTCTTATATCTACCTATGAGATACGTGCTAGTAACGAAGATGATGCAATAGATTTTATTAAATCTAATTTAGACATTAAAAGTATAGATGAGTACGTGATTGAACAAGAGGTGTTAGATGTAGAGAATTTAGGAGAAGAGATGTGGTGATACTAGATCATGATGAAAATAATTTCATAGCAGTACATCAGCCATGCCCCAAATGTGACAGTAGTGATGCTGTTGGTGTGAATAAGGATGGTAGTGCGTACTGTTTTAGTTGTAATTCTTTTATGCAGGACTATGGTGAACCACAAGATATGACACAGGTTGAATACAAAGAAGTACCAATGCGTGATCATCAAGGTATAGTAGGTGCTTTGACTGATCGTAACATTAAACAAGCAACAGCAAAGAAGTTTGGAGTAGAGGTAACCTACGCATCTAATGGTGACATAGCTACTCACATCTACCCATACTTTCATAGAGATACTGGAGAACGTACAGGTTCCAAGATAAGAACAGTCAAGACTAAAGACTTCAAAGCAGAAGGTAAAACAAAAGATGCTGGATTATTTGGACAACAGTTGTTCTCTAAAGGTAAGTACATTACTATCTATGAGGGTGAGTGTGATGCAATGGCAGGTTATGAATTAACTGGATCTAAGTGGGCATCAGTTAGTGTGAAGAATGGTGCAGCTGGTGCAGTTAAGGACATCAAACATAACCTTGAGTACTTTGAGAACTTTGATAATGTAGTGATATGTTTTGATAATGATAAGGTAGGTAAGGAAGCATCCAAAAGGGTGGCTGAATTATTCCCACCATCTAAAGCTAAAATCTGTACCTTGAATGAGTACAAAGATGCTAACGAATACTTGATGAATAATAAACTAACAGCATTCACTACAGAATGGTGGGCATCTAAGTTGTTTGCACCTGATGGTATTGTTAGGGGCGATGAGATGTGGGGTGTAGTAACTGAGGAAATCAATCAGTCATTCACTGAGTATCCTTGGCAAGGACTCAACGATCTAACGTATGGCATCAGAGATCATGAGTTGATTACCCTTACAGCAGGTAGTGGCATGGGTAAGTCGCAGGTGTTGCGTGAGTTAATACATCACCTACTTAACAACGGAGAAGATGAACCCAACATTGGTCTGCTGATGATGGAGGAATCCATTAGGCGTACTGGCTTATCACTCATGTCTCTTGAAGTTAATCAACTACTACATCTACCTGATGTTAGTGTATCTGACGAGGAATTGAGAGAAGCATACGACAAGACATTAGGTACTGGTAGGTTGTTCCTTTACGATTCATTTGGATCTAACACTATTGATAACATCATTAGTCGAGTCAGGTATATGGCTAAAGGTTTGGACTGTAAGTTTATCTTCCTTGATCATATCAGTATCATTGTATCGGATCAACAACACGGTGATGAACGTAAAGCACTTGATGAGATTGCAACTAAACTTAGAACTCTTGTACAAGAGACAGGTGTAGCTCTATTCATGGTGTCACATCTACGTAGACCTAATGGTGTAGCACATGAAGAGGGTGGTGCTACTTCCTTAAGTCAACTCAGAGGAACAGCAGGTATTGGACAGCTAAGTGATATTGTGATAGGCTTGGAACGTAACGGACAACATGAGGATGAGAATGTCCGTAACACTACAACGGTACGTGTGTTGAAGAATAGATTTACTGGATTAACTGGACCAGCTACCTATCTATTCTACGATAAACATACTGGACGTATGACGGAGACTGATAACCCTGAGACAGGAGCTAACGATGAGGATGAATTCTAAGAAAGAGAAGCGAAGGGAGTGGAATAGATGGGGTAGGGAGAGGGGGTTAAAGAATAGAAAGGAGTACATTGAAGAAAGAACTAAGCATTGTTGTGAAAGATGTGGAAACAAATACCATCCTGATGTTTTTGATTTCCACCATAGAGATCCTACAACTAAGAAGTTTAACCTTGGTTTTCATAGATGGAGGAAAATCGTAACTGATAAAGAAACCTTGGAGGAAGCAGATAAATGTGATATACTCTGTGCTAATTGTCACAGAGAGGTACATCTGGAGATGAAAAGAGATGAAGATAGTATTCGACATAGAAGCCAACGGACTACAACCAACGAAAGTGTGGTGCATAGTAGCTAAGGATATAGATAATGGAACACAATATAAATTTGTTGATAGTGCTGTTAATGATTTTAGTAAGTATCTTAGAACTAACAATGTGGTGGAGGTAATTGGTCACAACATTATTGGTTTTGATGTACCTGTATTAGAGAGATTGTTAGGGGTAGACTTCAGTGGTATAAAGATTACTGATACCTTAGTCATGTCTCGTTTGTTTAACCCAAGTAGAGAAGGAGGACATAGCCTTGAGAAGTGGGGAGAGAAACTTAGCTTTCCTAAAGGAGAGTTTAATGATTGGTCGCAGTTTACTTTTGAAATGTTGGAGTACTGTACTCAGGATGTGGAAGTCAATGCGAGAGTGTATTCCGTATTGCAGAAGGAGGCTGTTGGATTTTCAGATCAGTCGATTGATCTTGAACATCGAGTCCAAAGTATCGTCACACAACAGCAAGAGAATGGATGGTTGATTGATGAACCTAAAGCACATATATTGTATGCACAACTACAGGAAAGGAGAGTAGAACTTGAAGATGAAGTACACAAGACGTTCAAACCTATCCCTATACTCGATAAAGAGATTACACTCAAACATAAGAAGGATGGTACACTATCAGCAGTTGGGCTTAAGTGGCTTGAAGATTGGAAAGATGTGGTTATAGGCGACTTCTGCCGTATTGTGTGGCAAGACTTTAATCTTGGATCACGTAAGCAGATTGCAGTTAGACTACAGAAGTTAGGTTGGAAACCTACTAAATTTACTGAGAAAGGTAACATCATAGTAGATGAACCTGAACTAAAGAAGGTGAAAGGTATACCTGAATGTGATATGATGGCTGAGTATTTCTTAGTACAGAAGAGAGAAGCAATGTTAAAGAATATCATTGAGCATATACACGATGATGATGGTAGGGTACATGGGTACGTCAATAGTTGTGGTGCTGTGACAGGAAGGATGACTCATAGTGATCCAAACCTTGCTCAGATCCCTGCCTCTTACTCACCTTATGGTAAGGAGTTCAGAGGAATCTTTACTGTTGCTAAAGGTTATAAGTTAGTTGGTATAGATGCCAGTGGACTTGAGTTAAGGATGTTAGCACATTATATGCAAGATGAGAATTACATACATCAGATTTTAGATGGTGATATTCATAAATATAATGGTATCATGGCTAACTTAATTGATTATTCTTGGGAGGAAACTTCTAAAGAGTTTGATGAAGGGCGTAATAAAGCAAAGACTATGATATATGCTACAATGTATGGAGCTGGAAATGCTAAACTAGGATCTATTGTAGGGGGAGGAAGTAGAGCAGGTAGACGACTAAAGAATACTTTCTTTACTAACATCCCTGCATTAGGAGATCTGGTTGAGAGAGTACAGAAGGCTAGTGCCAGAGGATTTCTTAAAGGTATTGATGGTAGGAAGATATGGATACGTTCTCCACATTCTAGTCTTAATGCTTTACTACAATCTACTGGTGCTGTTGTAATGAAGAAAGCGTTGACATTATTGGATGAGTATGCTACAATAGCTGGTATTGATTATAAATTTGTTGGGAATATACATGATGAGTTTCAAACAGAAGTTAGGGAGGATCAAGCAGAGACATTCGGATCTCTTGCTGTTAAGTCTATCGTGGATGCTGGCGTGGCTCTGGATCTTCGCTGTCCTCTCGATGGAGATTTTCAAATAGATAATTCATGGGCGGGTACACACTGATGCCAATATATGATTTCAAATGTGAAGAGTGTGGTCATCTACATGAGGTAGTATGTAAGGTAGATGAACGCAAGGAGGCTAGGAAGTGTCCTAAGTGTGATGCTTGTAGCTACATGGTGATAACAGGTAATGATACAGGGTTCATCTTGAAGGGTGATAACTGGGACAAAGGCGAAGCTAAAAGGAGATGGGGTGATGACACGACATATTGATACCTTAGTGGAGGACATTGAACAGTTGTTCATTGGTATTGCACAAGGTAAACAACTTAAGATACCTAAGACTAAACTAAAGAAGTTATCTAAAGGTATTGAGGAAGTAATGGTACATTGGTCAACACCGCATGAAGGAGACAACAACCTTCGTATGTCTAACGTAGGTAAACCTAGTAGACAGTTGTGGTTTGACGTTAAGACCAACACTAAACGAGAAGAGTTACCACCTTCAGTTATGTTTAAGTTTCTCTTTGGTCATGTGATTGAAGAACTGTTACTGTTCTTTGCTGATCTCGCAGGACATAAGGTAAGCGATCAACAACAAGAGGTAGTAGTTGATGGGGTTACTGGACATATTGATGCTATCATTGATGGTGTAGTTATTGATATTAAAACAGCCAGTGATTATTCCTTTAAGAAGTTTAAGAAAGGTGACCTACCTTTTGATGATCCTTTTGGTTATCTTGCTCAACTATCGGGGTACTCTACTGCTTTGGAAAGAGAAGGTGGTGGTTTCTTGGTAGCTAACAAATCAACAGGTGAGTTGTGTCTTTACAAACCAGAGGACGTAGACTTACCTAATATAAATAAAAGGATTTCTAAAGTTAAGGCACAGATTAAAGAGGAGACTCCACCCAACAGATGTCACCCGATAGAACCTAAAGGTAAGTCAGGTAATGAGGGGCTGAATAGGAAATGTATCTGGTGTAATCATAAGCTTGTTTGTAATCCAGACGTACGTATCTTTAAGTACGCTAGTGGTTTGGAGTACTTAACTAAAGTAGTTAAACAACCTAACGTAGAGGAAGTAACTGAAGATGAATTCAAGAAAATCAAAACAGATTAGGAAACAAGCCAAGGAGTATATGTTAGAGTGGTACTTATCTTTACTACCTGAAGAGGAACGTAAAGAGATTACATTAGATAATGTACTTGACAAAATACCACAACAGAAGTATACTATTGGGTTCGGCACAAGGAAATTATCTATGTTCTCCTACCGTTGGTTCATTAAAACTTTAAAGAAGGGGTTAGATCCTAGAGACTTCCATCGTATGTCTTACTCAGAGATAGGGGAGAAAGAGGTTGTCTAATAATAATAATAACAAAAAGAAAAATAAGAAAAATAAATGTAAAAGTTATGGTAAGTACAGGTCAGGTCTTGAGAAAGCTTTAGCTAAACAATTACCTAGTGAATTTGAGTACGAACCTTTTAGGATACCTTATGTAATCAATAAGAAGTATTGTCCTGACTTTGTGTTTGGTAAGTTCTTAATTGAATGTAAAGGATTCTTTAGGGTAGGTGATACTCAGAAGTACAAAGCTATTAGAGATTACTTAACTGACTATGAACTTATCTTTGTATGGTCTGATCCTAATAAGAAGATACGTAAAGGATCTAAACTAACATTAGGTGGGTGGTGTGATAAAGAAAACATTAAACACTATACGGTTGCTGAAGCTAAGGAGTTAATAAAATATGTCTATAGTGTATGATTATAGTAGCGAGACTACTGAACCTATCGAGCCTGAAGAAGGTGAGTTATACCTTAAGCTTTATTTAGAACCTAATAAAAATCTTATGGTTGAGATTTTAGATTACACAAAACAAGGAGGTGAAGATGAGAAGTACTTAGCACCACTAGCTTATGGTTTTACTTACCTAGTGGAGAAGGATGTGGAGGCTGTCTATAGGGCAGGTATGGAAGATATGGTTCAACAAGCAGAGATGTCACGTTCAAATGTTGTACATTAACAATGGGGGTTATGATATGGGAAGTGGAGCAGATACACCGTTTGAAGATTTAGTTAACAGTCCATTACACTACACAAAAGGTAGTATAGAGGTGATAGATTTTATTCTTGACCAACAGATGGGGTACATGCAAGGTAATGTGGTTAAGTATGTGTCACGTTACAAGTACAAGAATGGTCTTGAGGATCTGAAGAAAGCTGAGTGGTACATAAAGAAGTTGATTGAGGTACAGGAAGATGTCGAGCGAAGATCACAAACAAAACAGAAAACATCGTATTAAAAATAGGTTGAAACATACGGTGAGACATGATATAATGTATCGTGAAAGAGTTGTTGAGGATAAGAGATATAAGAAACCTAAGTATAAGGAATGGGAATATGAGTACTGAGAATGAGATGATGGAAGTTATAGACTACGTTGAGAATGAGGACGGTAGTGCTAACATAACTTTTGATATGCCTGAAGAGGTTGTTAATATTTTTATCTTACAGGGATTGAGAGAGGTAATGAAAGATGAGCCTGTTGTTGTTATGCCTATTGATGAGTATGAAGAGATAAAAGATTACATTAAAGAACCTAGACAGGTAGAACTTGAACCTCAAATGGCACAAGGTTTGTTGGAACTAGGTATAACTAAAGCAATTAAAACGGGAATAGAGAATGTCACAGAAAGTAACTAAACTAAAAACAAGTAGAGATTATGAGAAAGAATCTAGTAAAGAAATCTTTGAGACCCTATCAAAGACAGCACCTAAATCTTTTGTAGTTTTATATCGTGATGATGAAACAGAAGATGGTGATCTTATTGTGGTACATCAGACAGAAGATTATGTGGAGCTGATGGGTATGATTAGTTATGCTCAATCGGTTATTGTAATGGGAGACTTTGATTAATGAATGATTATATGCAGTTCATAGCACTAAGTAGGTATGCCCGTTGGCTACCTAAGGAGAACAGAAGGGAGACATGGGATGAAACAATTGCACGGTACTTTAACTTCATGGATACTCATCTTACTACCAATACTGAGTATACCCTTAGCGATACTACTCGTAAGGAATTGGAGAAAGCAGTTAATGAACTGAAGGTTATGCCTAGTATGAGAGCCTTGATGACAGCAGGTAAGGCTCTTGAGAAGAATAACATTGCAGGATATAACTGTGCTTACCTTTCAGTAGATCATCCTAAGGCATTTGATGAGACACTGTACATTCTTATGCACGGTACAGGTGTAGGATTCTCAGTGGAACGTCAGCACATACAGAAGCTACCGGAAATACCGGATAGTTTAACTAAGGTAGAAGATACCTTGGTTGTAACTGACAGTAAGGAAGGGTGGCAAATGGCTTACAGAAAGCTAATCAGTTACCTCTATAATGGTGAGATCCCAAACTGGGACATGAGTAAAGTGAGGAAGAAAGGTGCTAGACTTAACACATTTGGCGGTAGAGCTAGTGGTCCTGAGCCTTTGGATGCTCTTTTCAAGTTTACTGTTGATATATTCAGTAGGTCTACTGGTCGTGGACTTAATAGTTACGAATGTCACAGGGTTATGTGTAAGATTGCAGATATCGTGGTCGTGGGTGGTGTGCGTAGGTCAGCATTAATCTCCCTATCTAATCTTACTGATGATCGTATGAGACATGCCAAGTCAGGACAGTGGTGGCATGAGACACCTGAGATGGCACTCTCTAATAACTCTGTATGTTACACTGAGAAGCCTGACATGGGTATCTTCATGAGTGAATGGTCTGCACTATATGAATCTAAGAGTGGTGAACGTGGTATCTTTAATCGTGAAGCTGCAAAGAAACAGGTGGAGTCATTGGGACGTAGAGATACCAATCATGACTTTGGTTGTAACCCTTGCTCTGAAATTATCCTACGTGATGGACAGTTCTGTAATCTAAGTGAGGTTGTCATTAGATCAGAAGATACACTTGATGACATTAAAGAGAAGGTACGCTTGGCTACCATACTTGGTACATTCCAAGCATCACTGACAAACATTAAAGGACTGAGGAAGAAATGGGTAGACAACACAACGGAAGAGGCACTACTTGGCGTAAGTCTAACTGGAATTATGGATCACTCGTTCATGAATGGGACAGTGAAGAGATACAAGACGAGTGGGACAATGGATACTGGGACAACTCTACCAGAATTCCTTCAAGACCTAAAGAAGATAAGTATAGAGACCAACAAGACATGGAGTAAGAAACTTGGAATCAATCAAGCAACTGCTACTACTGCTATTAAGCCCTCTGGCACTGTTAGCCAACTTGTCAATTCTGCTAGTGGGATTCATGCTCGTCATAATCCTTTCTATCTTAGGCGTGTTAGGGCAGATGCTAAAGACCCTTTGGCACAACTCATGGAGGATCAGGGTGTACCTAGCGAACCTGATGTAACTAAGCCTGACTCAGTTAAGGTATTTACATTCCCACAGAAAGCACCAAAGGGAGCATTGTTTAGAGATTCATTAAGTGCCTTGGAGCAACTGGAACTTTGGCTATTATACCAGACATATTACACTGAACATAAACCTTCGGTAACTATTTCAGTCAAAGATCATGAGTGGATGGGAGTGGGTGCATGGGTGTACGATAACTTTGATAAGGTTAGTGGTGTATCCTTCTTACCTTACTCAGAACATTCCTACGACCAAGCACCTTATGAGGACATAGATAAGAAGACTTACAATGAGTGGATGAAGAAGATGCCTGATGAAATTGATTGGTCACAGATTACTAAGTATGAACTTGAGGATCAAACTAAATCAAGTAAGACTCTTGCATGTACTGGAAACTCATGTGAGATCGTGGATTTGACAGAGGATAGTTAACAGTACGATATTACCGTACACTTGAGGTCGTAATTTTCGACCTTAAACTTAACTGAGAGAATAAATATGAACACAATAGAATGGTTAAATAGTTTGGAATGGGATTATGGGTTTGACAGGTCTTCCTCACATAACTCACACAAATACGAAGCACAAATGATGAGGCTTGAGAGCTATCTACCTACGTATATGATTAGGGATTTAGCTGAGGCAATTGATAAGAGGGGTGGTGTGGATAACTCTTTAGATAATAAAAAATACCCACCACCACTACCACCTTGTGACACCTGCAAGCACAACTCAGGTGACTCAGAGACAGCAGGTACTTACGCTGAGATATGTGGGGAGTGTTGTCATTTTTATGCAGATCACTATGAGTATTATGTAGAGAGGTTAGAGATACTGGATATAGTAGATAAAGTAGATTTAACAAGGACTGATACCGCAGATTAATGTAACATATGTTAACCATTAAGTGTAGTTAATGTACACTGTAGATAACATATTGTCCTTTAACTAAACTACTTTGTAAATTGAAGGACAATAAGGAGATAAAATGAAGAAGTTAACAATCATAGACCCACCATCTGGATGGATGTATGGATTCCCTAAGCCATTGCCAGAGGGAGTTCAGCTTAGTGAGTGGTTACTTGAACAAGGGTATCCTGAAGCGGACATTGAACTGGCTATTAACTACTCAAGATATTGGGAAGAAGATGAGGAAGAGTTCAAGAAACACCAGAGAAAACCTAACTACAAAAAGGAGTTAGCTAAATGATACGTAAAGGAGTTAGAGAATGGCTAGACGACCAGTACAAGTAAGAGGTGTAGTCCTTGACAATGGAGATATTGTTAATGAAGGTGAGAAGGGTATTGTATCTGTGTATCGTAGACCAGATAACACAGCCTACTATGTAGATGCAGACAACAATGAACATGACCTTGAAGGTAAGGTACTTAGTTACACAGGGAGATTTTTATGATACCAGATCCAATTTATACCTTGACAAAGGTAGAGTTTAACAACGAAGGAGAGATAGACAGTAGAAATACTCAAGAGTTCTCAACAATATCTTTAGATGAAGTGCTGAGACAGATGACTTACTTCTTGAGAGGTTGTTCTTTTGTCATTCCAGAGATGGATACACTGACACTAAGGAGAGAAGGTGAGCAGTAGAATTAATATGATAGGACTAAATGGTGGTGATGGTCTACACTATCTAGTGGAGAGGATAGCCAAAGCTATCGCAGGTGAGCATCAAGATTACCCCATGATGGGTAAGAATGCAGGTAAGAAGAGATGGGAGCTACATATAGATCAAGCACTTGCAGTTATAGATGAAATAGGACTTGACAATATTAGCATTTCATGATATAATATCCTTATCATTTAAACTTTATGGGAGATATATTATGAAACGTGAAACTAAGATTGTTGTACTTGGTGCAGTAGTTGGACTAATTGCTTTGGCTGCATTACTAATGCCAACAGAGAAAGCTGAAGCATTCTTTGGTGATGATGGTAATGGCACATGGTTGAGTGATGGTAATGGTGCACTCATGTCAGATGCTAGTGGCTATGGTAAAGGTAAGGGTAGTGCAGAGGGTAACTTCAGTATGACTATCAATGCCAGTGGTAAAGCTACCAGTGAGATGAGATCAGATGTAGATGGATCTATGGATGGTCGTGGTAAGAACTATGTTAATGGAGTAACACACAATGATTAAGACTATACTTATAGCCTTTGCATTATTTGCAACAACTGCCAATGCTGAGTATTGGGAAGAGCCTGTAGATTATACCAAATTTACTGAGGGTGTAACAACTACTACCCAAAGTAATGCTATGAATGATGAGTTTGTAAAGACTTGTCAGGATAAACTAAATGCCTACTATGAATCTGTAGGTTACTTTGATAAAGGAGATTATAAGTAATGAAGAAAACTATTGCAACACTACTTACAGTAGTATCTATGGGGGCTATGGCTAGTCCATTTTATGTAGAAGGTGGTTTGAGTGACACCACATTTGATAAGGCTGGTTTGGCTGATGAGGATGCACAGTACCTAACCTTTGGTGCTGACCTGTATCCTACACCAGATACTACAATGAATGCCTACGTGACTAAGGGTTGGAGTGATTACTTTGACACTGACTCAGAGGAAGGTTATGTTGTAGGTGGTAGTTTACGTTATGACTTCTAGAGTTTAGTCACTGGCACTGACATTAAACAGGGCTAGAACCCACCTATTGAGAAATCTTTAGGTGGGTTTTTTTATTATCTAAGGAACTGTATACGATGACAAATAAGAAAGTATTAGTAGCTAACTCAAGTGATGATTGGGATAACGTACAGGCATTACCTATGGATATCTTATATCCTTTTGTTGATATAGATTATTACTATGACACTAATGTTTGGAACAAAGCATATCAAAAGAAATATAAAGCTGTACTATCCTCAATAAAAAACAATGGACTTAAACATCCTATTGTGGTAGGTTATATAACTAAAGATGAGTGGTTAGAGTTAGCGGAAAGAACTAGGAATTCTTTAGGGGTAACTAAAGAAGAGATCTTAGATCCACCATTACAGGAGACAGAAGCAAAAGGCAGTAAGATACTACAGATACGTTGTGGTACTAAACGATACCATATGGCTAAGAAACTAGGGTACACTCATATAGATTGTATTGTGTTAGAACATTATGGAGGATCTTCTAAATACTGTAAACAAATGAACAGAGAATGGAAACAAAATAAAGGTAAGTTTTAATGACTCCACTAAAAGCTAATAAGAAATTACAAGGACAAGTACTTATGCCTGTCCACTTACTGTACCCTATAGCTAACACATCTCAAGTAACTACTTCCAAAGAAGTTAAAGATTCTATTTACGTTAGAGGTATGGAGTTCCCTGTCATACTTTATCCTATATCAATTAAAGATTGGAGAGAGGAGAAAAGAAAATTAGGGGGTACTATCATTTTAGATCCACCACCTCTTGATGATTCTTTAATTGTTATGCAGGTTAGGTGTGGTAACAAGAGAGTAAGGTACGCTAAGGAATTAGGGTATACTCATATTGATTCAATCATATTAGAGTCTAAGGAAGAGATAGCTACTAAGATGAAGGAACAAAGCGATTGGTTTAAAGGTAATAAACCTTGACAAATATTGAAAGACGTGATACAATACCCCAATGTTTGATACAGATATGACAACAGCTCAAATTATATTCGTACTTGCGATAGGTATGATCGTAGGTTTTATACATAACATGAATGATGGAGATAATTAAATGTTTTACCCTGCACTTTTTACTAACCAATTTAATACAGCCTTTGATGAACTCTCTAAGATTCATAATGCACTTATAAATAATCATGGAGGTGTCTTACAACTACATACTAATGATGAGTGTGGTTTTAATTTACTTCATGATGATACTGAGTATTCACCTATAGGTTCATACATTAGTTTAGACACTAACGAATTTACAGATTCTTATCGTGTTGGTGTATCTCCTGTGGCTCCTAAAGATGACTTCATGATTGAGGATAGTGCTGGTAGAAATATACCTATTCAATGGGGAGATATTGATCAGATGATTACAGCCTTACAGGAACTTAAGGAACGTAATTATGATGTCATCCTAAAAGCTAAAGAGTGTGAGGATGAAGAGAAGCAGGAGCGTATTAAAGAACTAGAAGAAGAATTGGCTAAACTTAAAAACAATGCTTAACATATTCATTGGGTACGACACCAGAGAAACAATAGCATGGAGTGTTTTAGCTCAAAGTATAATACAGAGAGCTACTGTTCCTGTCTCTATCACCCCCATCATGCTGTCTCAATTAGATGATATCTTTAGTAGAGATAGGAATGAACTACAGTCTACTGACTTCAGCTTCTCTAGATTCCTAACACCATTCCTTAGTGACTACAAAGGGTGGTCGTTGTTTCTTGATTGTGATATGTTAGTACTTGAGGACATCACTACTCTGTTTGATTACGTTGATGAAGAGTATGCAGTGATGTGTGTTAAACACAATCATGTACCTGAAGAGACTGTTAAGTTTCTAGGTGCTAAACAAACTAAGTACGAGAAGAAGAACTGGTCATCAGTTATGTTGATGAACAATGAGAAATGTAAAGCATTAACACCTGAGTACGTTAGTACTGCTAGTGGTCTTGACTTACATCAATTCAAATGGTTGGAGGATGATACTTTAATAGGTTCATTACCTCCCGAATGGAATCATCTGGTTGGTTATGATGATCCTAATGCTATAGTTAATCTTGTACATTACACTATTGGTGGTCCTTATTTTGAGGAGTACGAAGATACTGACTATGCGGATGAGTGGTACGAAGAATTAAAATCAATGTTCCCTAAAGATCTATTACCTAAAGACGATGAAGAATAAGAAAAAGAAAAAAGTTAAAACTAAAGAGCTGGCGTATAATGACTTTAACCTAAAAGGAATAATTGACATAAACGAAGGTAGGGTTGTTAGTGCTATTAATAACTACAATAAAGCATTAACAACTCTTAAGGCTTCTTCTGTTGGTATTTATAGTAACCTTGGTGCTGCTCTTGCACAACTCAACTACTTTGATGAAGCATTCCCTTTATTTGAGGAAGCTCTAAAGATATCCCACAAAATACCTGAAGTATTCTGGAACTATTCTTTATCTCTACTTAAGGCTGAAGAGTTTAAGAAAGGATGGAGACATTATCAGGTACGTTGGAAGGTTGAGAAGTTTCCCTCAGTTAAACGTAACTTCACACATAAGAAGTACGAGGGGTACAAGAACTTAACAGGTAAGAAACTATTCATTGCTTCTGAACAAGGAGTGGGTGATGAGATTATGTTTCTAAGTATCCTTAATAATGTACTGACACAATGGACTACTAATGTAGTTGTGGATATAGATAAGAGATTACTACCAATCTTCAATCGTTCATTCCCAACAGTTCAATTCATAGAGAAAACTTTAGTACCTACTAAAGATACTTCCATTGATTACTACATCAACATGGGTGATCTCCCCTATCACTTCAGGAATTCTCCTGATGATTTCCTTCCATACCCATCTAAACCATACCTTAAAGCTGATCCAGATAAAGTTAAACACTTCAAGGAGAAGTACGAGAAGTTATTCAAAGGTAAGACTCTTGTGGGTCTAGCTTGGTTCTCAGTTAAACTAAAGAATAAGAACATACGTCTAGACCAACTCAAGGAAGTCTTTGAGGTAGCTAAAGAAAAGAATATTCAATTCATTAATCTACAGTACGATGCCACTAAGACAGGTGATGATGTAGATAGACAACTCAAGTTAGCTAAGTCACAGTTCGGTGTTGACATCTACAATGATGATGAAGTAAATCCAGTTAAAGAATTTGAGGATACCGCAGCACAACTCATGGCACTTGACCTAGTGTTATCCACAAGTAATACAGCAGTACATCTGGCTGGTGCGTTGGGAGTAGAGACTTGGGTTATGTTACCCATCAATTATGATATGAGGTGGGGTAAGCCTGATAGAGATAAAGCCTTGTGGTATCCTACTGTAAAACTATTGAAGTCAGACAAGCCTGAGAATTGGCAACCAACTTTAGATAAAGTAATTGAAGGATTGAAAGGACTATGAGTAGAAGTTCAAATGAAACTAACGCAACTGTAGTAGATTACATAACAGAAACTTTTGATTCTGATATTAAGATTATTGATCTAGGTGCAGGAGCAGGTAAGATGTGGGATCTGCTTCACGATAAGTTCCCCAACATGGATGCTATTGAAATATGGGAGCCATTCATTAAGGAATACTTAGAACCTGCTGGTAAATACAACAAGATTATCAACATTAACTGTGTAGACTTTAATGATTATGATCAATATGATCTAGCTATTATTGGGGACATGTTAGAACATTTGACTGTTGAGGATGCTCAGAAGTTAGTTAAGAAGTTACCTAAGAATGCCATCATTATTGTACCTTATTCACTAACACTACAAGTTAAACACGACAACCCATATAATTATCATCATCAAAATGATTTAACTATAGAGAATATGGAGAGTAGATATCCAGAACTAAAACTAATATGGGAGAATACTACCAACAGTAGGACTACTCCTTATGGACTTGGGGTGTACGTAAAATAATGTTCACTATAATCAGCTACTACACAGACGAATACGAAGAGGATGCTAAGGAATTGGCTGAGACTGTAGAGAAGTTTGGTTACGATACTTCTCATATAGAACACAGGGACTCACTTAATAGTTG
>Ga0208670_100253_pt1 | contig 16688 bp, 24 predicted proteins | sample 24BtaG_FD_184098 | JGI IMG/M metagenome (GOLD analysis project Ga0208670, IMG submission 184098) | Marine viral communities from Cariaco Basin, Caribbean Sea - 24B_WHOI_OMZ_CsCl (SPAdes) (version 2) | ecosystem: Environmental > Aquatic > Marine > Oceanic | place: Caribbean Sea: Cariaco Basin...
ATCCCTTGCTTTCTCAAGAAGAGTCATAGGAAACATACTAGACATATCGTGAATAGGCTCACAAAGGTACTCACGAGCAAATCTAATGGCTGGCATAGACGATTCTCGTATCTTTAGAGCGTCTAAAGGCCACCTAGAAGGCCATAATGGTTCCCCATTATCCCTTATTGCAGGGTATGTTTCGACCCTAAATGCGTCTTTTTGCTCTAATTCAGCGTATAAATCGTTGTAACTGAAGGGGGTACCGACCATCATTAGCCTCCCTGTGTGGTGCAAAACCGGCAAAAGTACAGTATAGAACCAATCTGCAGCCCTTTGTAGTTCAGTAACAGTGGTTCCCCATAGAATATCGTCACATACTACAATATCAGGGTGAAAACCACGAGTTGCCCCACCTACGGATTTAGCCATAAGTCGGCTTTTATTGGTAAATTCAAAGTAAGATTTGTTCCAAGGTCTACCTTTTGGCTTCAAATCCTTCAAAACATCCTTGGTTTCTATCAAATTTCTGATAAAACGCATGTGTTCAAGGGTCTGTTCAAGGCTATGACTGAATATCATAATATGAGTATTGGCCTTAAAAGCCGCTAACCACAGCGCATATGACATAAAAAACACGGATTTACCATGATCACGAGATGCTTTTACACAATATCGCTTACTTTCGCTTAATCCTTTGAGCCAGCGTTCATGATGTTCTGAGAATTCAAACCCTAGTATCTCAGTAAAAAAATATTCAAAGGACTTTTTGGACATTTTTAAGTCCATTTCCTTGATGAACTCTTCTTTATTCGTCAAAATACTTCCTCCTGTTCTTCTACTACATCTGCCAATTGTTTTGGTGCATTCTCTTCGTTCGGATTAAAACCTAATGGAGCCACTTTGAAGCCTTCCGGCAGAGTCGGCGGTGTTCCTTTCCCTTCCGGTAATTGTGCTATTTCGCCATCATCATTAAGACCTGTCTCGGTTGTAAGTTTTTCTTCCAGTACTCTGTCAGCATTATCTTCTTGAGTCGCACCAATACCGTGTTGCAGGTTTTGAGGAGGAAGAGCACCGGGCTGACCTTGTGGAGGAGTTACAAAGTAAGTAGGATCCACCTTATTAGCAGTTTGTTCTAATGTCTTAGGAGTTGTAACATCTGATATTGTTGCTACCTCACTTTGCCGACTTCCAGCATCATCTCCCTCATATTCTGTTCTACCTGTTAATAAATCTCTTATATCTCCACGCTGTACTGCTCTAAAAGATCTGCCTAGATCATCAGCAACTTCTTCTAGCGAGGCACCGGGATGCATCTCTCTAGCATATCTTTCAAAATCCTCTTCTGTAGGTCTTTGAATTATCTCACCATTTTTTCTTTTAACTTGTGGAAATTGTAAATCTTCTGCACCCGGCCTTTCAGAAAAACCTTGGAATTGTTGCATCATCTTAGCCCGCTCTTGTGCATCTTTTTCTTTAAGTTCCAAAGCAGCCTGTGCATCTTTTTCTTTAAGTTCCAAAGCAGCCTGTGCATCTAATTGTGGTTGCATCTGTTGTCGTATTTGCTCTTTCGCTTTCTGCTCCATCATATATTTATCTTTAAGAGAATCTATAGCACTCTTAGAATTAATCGCATTAAAGCCAATTTTACCTGCTCTAACCATATTCATAACCCATTCATGAAAAGAATTGGCTGGCGTTAATGCCCCAACCATAGCACCACCAGCACCACCCACTAACTTACCAGCCCCTCTAGTTACAGGATTATTCACTAATTTACCTGTAGTGTCAAAAAACTGGCGTTGAGGAGCGGGCATCCCTTGTTTTTGAGCATCCCATCTCGGACCTTTACCTAACAAATCGTCAGGAGATTCCACCGGAGCCTTTACGAAAACTTTACCCATTTCAAACACCACCAAAAGTAACTTTAGTTGCTTTAACTATCAAAGGAGACATATTCCACTGCTTGGCTACAACATTCCAGTCTCCCTTTGTAGCCATGATACCATGAACATCTGAAGTAGTAAGACCAGTAGACATCGCAAAGGAGCGAACATCATTGTAAGATTTGATAGAATGGTGCTTCTTAACATACTTCATAACCTCACCATCCTTCATAGCCGAAAGAATCTGTAAACTTTCAAACGATTTTTGAATTTGATTAATGTCAGGGATGTAAGGAATATCTGAAGTCAGGACAGGAGGGACAGGATATGGTTCTCTCGGAACTGACATTCCTTCTAATGGTGGAGATTCAGGTGTAACATTTCCATAAAGATGACTAGTGTCAGCACCCTGATACTCTGTTATACCCTGTATAGGGTTTTCAAGACTATGAACTTTAGAATAAATATCGGCTATCGTACTGACATTCCCTGCAATAACTTGTTGTTCAAGCGACAATCTATCCATACCATGGTTTCTAATTGCCTCTGCTGCACCTTCATGATTACCACCCATTTGATTAGTAAGAGCAGCATGTAAAGCGTGTAAATTACGAATTGCTTTTGGTGTTTGTTTACCTGCGACATGACCATGTGGAACTTGTACATCTATAGCATCCCACATCTGATCAATAATTGGTTGAGGTACCTTCAAATCATCTGCAACTCTCTTCAAATAAGTAGGTTTACCATTTTCACGAATCCCAAATCCCTGTTTACCTTTAGTGGCTGCTTTTGAACCATCACCACCAAATAAATGAGTCATAGCAGGGGCCTTCTGTAATTGTGAAATAAGTTCCGGTCTTTGTAATAAAGCAGCAGCCTCTGCTCTGTCTTCCTCAGTTAAATGTTCAGCACTTGCCGCTTGTTGTAAAAAGTTAAGGATTGCTTGTGTTCGGGCACCACCGGGTGCACCTGACCTAGAATCAGGTACAAGCATCTCTGCAGGATAATGTACACCCCCATGACTCGTAGAGTGTACAGGGGCGGCCGCTTCACTAGGTTGATAAGGGGCATCTGAATACATATCGACTCTTTGTGCATGTTCATCAGGTAAACGACCATTCAATACTTCTCGTAAATCTTTCTTATGGATTGCATGCACACGCCCAGTTGACAATGGTTCTAATCTTACAGAAGGATCTCTAAAATCCATTAAATGTTCTGCATGATCTTGAAAAGGCCCTGCACCTTCGGCATTAACAAACCCCTGACCCATGAAATAATCATTCATTATCCCCATAAAATCCCTAACTTCTCTAAACAACGGTTGGTTGGCAGAATCTATGTACTGCCCTGTATCACTCTGAGGGTGTTCCCTTAGCGATACATCGTCTTTCTTCTTATTCACAGTAATTAAGCGACCAAGTGCTTTAGGTTCATTTCTAAAATCATAAAAGTTATCCGTACCGTGTCTTGGGTGTGCACGGTTAGAAAATAATTGTCCTTCCTCAGGTTTACCTACCCAATCAGATGCCGTTAATCTCCTCCATGAAGGATCATTAAAATGTGGCAATATATCTTTTTCATGTCTGTTTCGATTATGTTGGTCTACCATAGTATTTATTGCTTGTATACCATGTTCACGAGTAAATTGCTCAGGAGAAAAATCATTTTTTGCAGCCATCCTCATAATTTGTCTAAGTAAAGCATCTATCATATGATAATGACCTTCTCCCTGCCTACCAGTTGGTGCCCTATCAACAGGGTACTCATCCCCATTACTGTCCGTATGTATTTCACTACCTCTATGTTCATCCAATATATTATCTAAAAACGGCTGTAAATTACCATCATCATCAAGATAAACTCTCATTACACTTTTTAGTAATAAGTTATCACCCAACAAAACAGAACGAGGGGTGGTCTTAAACATTAAGCAACCCTTCCTGAACCCTTCCTACCAAATGTCTTACCGGAACCACCAGCACCATCACTTCTACTACCGTGCTGTGCCTCATCTGCTTGAATACTTTCAGTACCACCTTGCGGGTTAGTAGACATAGTTCCGTCACCCGGCCCTGCTTCACCAACTCCACCGGGGTCAGCCATTTTCAGTCTACGGTCATCAACTTTATTCTTGAGTCTGCGAAGTAATGCTCGTAACTGATTGAATTGCATGTAGTCCATTTTCTTACGAACTAATTGAATATCTTTCTTCATAGAATCTATCGATGCCAACTTCATGCTAGGTTCTTTAGGCATCGCTGGCATCTTGGGCGCAGCCATTTCCTTAGGCATCTTAGGAGGAGTTGGTTTACCCATACCCTTGGGGCGCTCACCCATAGTTGGACGAGGTTGCATACCCTTTGGCATCTCTATACCACCCATCAATCTACGAGAAGCGTGTTGACCTAATGTCTGTTGATATTTTTCAGGGAATAGACTTACTGGCTGAGTAGTCTGCCTGTGGCCTCTGTGTAACGCTAACGGTGCTTCGTTAAGCCCACCTTTGTCTGCAGGGTGACCCATTGCACTGGCTACACGCTTACCTCTAATTTCAGAAATTTTGTCTGATTTGCTTCTACCAAATGGTGTAGTTTCCATTTGAGGCTGGACCCAAGGTTTGTGATCTTTCATAAGACTAGACCAAGCGCCATCTATTGGTTCGCCTTTGTTAGCATCTTGGAATTCAGGGGTAAACATCTCTTCATATTGATTACCAAATTCAGGTAATTTCATTGAGTTTCCTCTATACCTTGCGGCATTTTCATCAAATATTCTCTGTGCTTGTTCAGTGTACATAGAAGAAGGGCGCTCTGCATTTTCTTCCATATCGGCTAAATCTTTGTAATCCATAAGGCCATATGGTCTTGGGGCTTCACCTTCCGACATTGCTTTCTGCCTTGCTATTTGTTCACGAATTGGATCTTTGTCACTGCCATACTCTTTCATAAGGCTAGACCAAGCATCGGCCATCGGTTCCCCGGTAGCAAGCGTTTGCTGACCATATGGTTGATTGACCTGAGCGCCAAACATAGCAGACGCATTAGGTCCACCCTGTCCGGGCATACCTGTCATCTGACTAATCTCTGCACCTACTGCATTTTCATTATCATCATCCATGATAGGTTGATCTTGTTCCATCTCTTCTTCCATACCCGGAGGTAATTCAGGTTTAGGTTCTACAGTTTCTAATCTAAGATGAGGTAAGTCAGTGACCTTTTCTGCATTATCCCTCTCGGCTTGCTTTTGGTCTCTGCGGCGCTCCATCTCTTCAGGGTCACCAATACCGTGCCTGTAACTCTCTTCATCTTCAGAGTTAGCAGTATACATATGGCTTGCTTGAGACTTAGGGTTATACAGACGAGTGTCTGACCCAGTACCATGATAACCTTGTCCACTTGGCATTTCAAATCACATCTAATATATTTTCATCCAATTCGCCATCAGCCTGAGATAATAATTTTTCTTTTACTCTCTTCCAAGTTTCAGGACTTTCTTTGCCCAACTCTACTTTCAAAATATTGATTGTGTTGTTGGCTACCGCCTTATTAGGCTCGGCCCAATTTTCTTGGTATCGAGTCAGGTCTTTCAATGTCTCCCTGACTTCCTTGTGAAGTTTAACCATATCAGATACTACTCCATCATCGTGAATACTAGTTTCTTCCATGTATTGTGCTAACTTACCATTCAGGTTTTGCACATTGCTTCTGAGAACTTCTACCTCTTCTCCTACCTTTACTGCCACAATTGCAGTAGCGCTCCTCTTAACTAGAGGTTGAAAGTGATTTTTCATGTGTCTATAGACCAACTCTTCAGAACATTCTAACTCTGCTGCAATATCTTCAGATGTTCTCTCATCTTCAAAATAAGATACTTCGTAAGTTCTGCGATCGTCACTAGTACAAACTACACAAGTATGGTTTGCCGAATCACTATAACTACCCATATGATTCCGTACATGACGCTCAGTAGTATTGGTTCTCCAACCCATATCCTTGTCCAATATCCTCGCTTCTATAGAACCATCAGCAAGTCCACTTTCATAAGTGTCCCTTTCCTCATGTTGACATAAAGGACAAGATCGTTTGGTTTGGCGTTCGCCTCCCATACAGAGGGCCAAGTAAGCATTATGGATAATGGTTTTGTAGAATGAGGTTGACGGGATAACAATGAGATTACCTCGCTCTGTACCCAAAATTATGGGAGTACCTGTGTCTATAGACACTGTAAAAAACCTAACTAAAGCAAGTCGTGACATCTTTATGAGAAGGTTTGTTTCTGAAGATGTAAAACAAATAAGAATGGACATATGCGTGGTGTGTCCAAGTTGGGAGCATTCCAACAATAGATGTACAGAATGTGGATGTCAGATGAGAGTTAAAGCCTCACTTAGATCTAGTGAATGCCCGCTAAAGAAATGGGGTCAACATGTCGAACTGTCAGACATTAGAGATACGAGCATATATACTACCGAGCATGAAGAAGGCTCCGAAAAGCCCAGCAACTAGGTACGCCATTGTGTCACTAGATAAACTACTTGATCCGGTCAACATAATTGCTCCAAGTGTCACAATAACAGATAGTAACTGTACCATTACCATATCAACAATTACACTTTTCTTTGGTGCAAAAATTGCCATCGTACTACTCGCAAATCCTATTAGTGGTCCTTCTTTTGCCATCATATTATCATCTCATTCCCATCATTCTACCCATGAAATTACCAGCAGCGCCGCCAGCCTTATCCATGAAGCCATCATTTTGTAATGCAGCACTTAATGCTCCACCCATCATAGATTGCTGTGCGAATGCCATAATCTGTTGTTGTTGCATTTCTGCTTGTTGTATATTTTGTTGACTTGACATTTGTAAATTACTAAATTGCCCAGTTACATTCTCGGCACTCATCGTTTGAAGACCTGAGGGTAAAGAAGTAACATCGAGTTTCATAGTACCCTCATCTTCGTTGATAACAAATGTAGCATTCTTTAGAATTTCTAAAACAGAAAAGGAAACTAAATCATTTAGCATCGAGAGTAAAGTACCCATCTGTGTACTAATGATAAAGCGGTCAGCAGGTGCAAGACTTTTCATCAACGCCATTTGTATTTCGGCTTCACTAGGAGGTTGCATAGACTGTTGTCCCATTTGTTGAGAATTCATACCCATACCTCCAGCCATACCAGCCATAAATGGATTTTGACCCGTTTGTTGCATCATTCCGTTTTGCGTAACAAATGGGTTAGTAGATTGCTGCATACCCATACTACTAGCCCCTAAGTTCAAAGCCTGTCCATTATTTTGTTGTTCGTTGTTGCCAAATAGTCCCATTTTATTCACCTATTGTTGTGGTAATGCTGTCTGCTCTGCTTGGGCCACTACTGTATCATTGATAATTCCATTGTTTGTTAGTGGCTCGCTCTGAATACTATTAGCAGCAGATGGAGTTACAGATTGCATAATCCCAAGATTTGTAATTGCATCAGCCAAAGTTGGTCGCTGCGCTAATATTTCTTGCTGAAATAATCTCAAATCAAACACAATCATAGTGACATCATTGATACCCGTTTCAGGATTTTTATAATGTAATAAACTAATACCCGGTTGAGATTTAGAATCCTTTTCTAATTCTACAAAGAACGGTTCGTATTTCTTAAGCAATTCAGGAGTATTGTCTTTCTTTTTAATAATAGAAATTGGCACAGCGATTGTACTAACTCCTTTCTTAACCATCTCTCTCATACCAATCTTAGTCTTATTATGATCTTTATCTGATTCCGATTCCCATTTACATAACAAATGATATAGATGCAAATGCTCAGGACAATATGTTCCTTTCATCAACCTACCATTAGTTACTTGTTCTCTTGCAACAAATGCTTCGGGTGCACCTGTAACTGGATTTTTCCAATATAATTCCCAAAGGCTCTTACCCGTTTCTTCATCACATATCTTTGAATAAAGATTGTCATATTTGATTAACTCTTCACAATCACAACCATCGATTACACAATGGCTAGTTTGTCGATTATAGCGATACTTGTTACCCCAAAGCCATCTGAAGGGATTAAGAAGACTACGCTTAGTTGGTGTCAAAAGGCGACGGGCTTGTTTGGTATCTTGCTTCCTTGCCTTCCTTGGGTCAGCATGACGGCTAGGATAGAAGTTAACCTTTGGAACTTCTATATTTTGTTTGCTAGCGGCACTAGCCATAGCCTGTTGTGCACTTTGCATTTCTAATAATTGAGCATGACTAGCATTACCTTGTTGCCCTAATGCCATTAAATGAGCATCACTCATATTCGCCAAATTCGCATCAGTCCTTGGCACTCTGCCGGTGCCACCAAATCCAAAATTCATTGTCATTTCTAAATCCTCCTTCACATAGTTAGTATATCAATTAGTGTGTTCTCCACATTCCAGCCAATCCTTGTAGCCATCATACCTCTTCTTGTAGGTATACCTGCTTTCTGTAAGCGTACTAAATCTTCTCTAAACGGATCAAACATCTTATGTTCACCAAGCCGTTGTTGCTGCCAAAGTACATTAGCAGATTCATCCCACCATTGGTCTGCTTTATTAGCAACCAACATGATTACTTTAGGACAATAACGCTTACCTCTAAACCAAGACCTGAAATTACGATAACGATATTGACGATGCAGGATTGCATCTACAAGGTACTTGAAGCCACCAACCGCTTGAAGTGCGGGTTCCCCTCCTTGTAAAACTCTATCATCAAACATAAACAACACCGCTTCTACATTACGATTGACCATATCATCTATCCAAAGATTCCAAAACCTTTCATGCCCACCGAGGTCGGCAGAATAAACAACACGCTTATCTCCTTTCCAAGATATTCTTTTTCTTGTAGGGCGTGGAAGTAGAAAACGATTCATTCCGGGTATTCTATAATGCTTGGTCCTTTCATCTTCAGGTATTTCTTCCATTTCACCCGGCGTTGTCATATACCTATCAAGTGTAGTCTTTCCAGTTAATGGAGCACCGTATACCCCTACCCTACGAGGAATGAAATAATGATATAACTCACGAGCGAATACCATTCCACCCACAAGTGCTGAACCTCCCATTGCTGACATTATATCACCTAATCGAAAATTGAATCAGCCCAACCCTGTAAAGTTTCCTTTAACCAATTACCTGTAGATTCCCAAAGGTTCCAATCAGTATAGTATTCATAAGCACTAACCACAAATGCAGTTAATATGGAAAACGCAATTACCTTTATCCAGCCAACTGTTCTTTCATAGGCTACATCGACCATATTAGCCGTATGCATCATTCTCAAAGTCTCCTCAACTGTATCATCAGAAGGAGTTTTGAAAATACGACCCAAGAAGAATCACTCCTTCTTTTTGTACTTACCATCAGGGCCACGGACCCTTTTTGGCTTTTCTTCTTCAAAATCTAAACCTAGACTAAGTGGTTGGTTATTATCATTGATAGGTACTTTAGGTACAAAATCAGAGTAACCCGATGCTTGACTACTCAATCTTTGTTCTACCCAAGGTGGAGTCTTACCGGGATTCTTTTCCATCCAATCAAGTTCTGATTCAAGTTGCGCTTCTTGCATACGCATTTCCATATCTTGGCGGCGGCGATCAAAGGAAAACTCCATACTTCTGTATCGAGTTCTACGCTCCCGTTCCATAGAAGCCATTCTTGCTTTATCATCCATCCCTTGTTGGAAGAACATCTTGAAAAGATAGTAAGCAAGTCCTTGCACAGCAAATGCAGCCATTGCATAAGTTAATCCGTTTATAGCAGGTTCTTTCAAATCTATCCAAAAATTAGCATCAAATATACCAACGGCTAAGCCGATAGACATTGATTGCATTAATATTAATCCCATTAAGCGAATTTCGCTTTGGTCATGCTCAGGTAGTGGTGTTGATCCAGTCATCATAAGGTCTCCCTCTCTGTCATGGGGAAATAATAGTATCACATAAAGGATTCTGTGGTGGGGTCGAAAGGCCAAGAGGGTCAGCCCTCCGACCCTATCTTAGCCAAAATGGATTTAGATTTAATCCTTCTTGACTCTCTTGCCTTCTTTTATTGGACCCGGACCAGCATTAGTACCAATGATAACAAGCACACCGTGCGCCGGTTTCTTACTGCCACCTTTAGCATTCATCTTGTCCTTTGTCTCTTTCAATAATTGTTCACCTAATTTCATGCTCTCACCCTTTTTCTGTTGTCCGTAGGCTCCGCCTCGTTGTTGTTCCATTTGGCCTGACCAAATATCTTTGTCTCCCATCCCCATGCTTGCACGGTTACCTACACCTGCTATACCTGCGGCTGCTCCACCCGTAGAAGGAGTAGCACTTGCAGTACCATGCATATTAGGACTTGAACCTTGAGACAATTGACTTGCTATAATAGTATTAGCAAAGTCCCTAATGCCGGGAGAATGCATCATCCCTTGTACTGTCCTGAAAGCCTGATTGCCTCGACTACCAGTACCTGCGGCACGACTCGCCATTCCGAACTTTCCTCTACCACCAGTCTTATCATAAAACGCATCTAATTCTTCCAAGCGCCTTGCTTTATTTCTAGCAGTTCTATCTATACCTGCTTGTCCACTAGTTTGTAAACCTTTGATTCCTGTTTTTTCTCCGACCTTTTTGGTGGCTTGTGCACCAAGTCTACTAATGCCTTCTTTACCACGAGAAAGTGCACGACCTGATGCTCTTGTACCAGCACCTACAACTGCAAACGGATTAATCAAAGTACCAATAGCACTAACTGTGCCTCTCGATAATCGCTGCCATATACTGGGATCTTCAATAGGTTCTCCTATCGGTTCGCCAGTTATTGGATTAATGTAAGAAGCAGTATCATCATAGTCAAATACATCACCATAATCGCTTTCACCGAATGGCTGACCGGGGGCTATCGCATTACCCATATCGGTAAATACATTACCAACTAAACTTGCTTTAGCGCCCTGACTCCGATTAACTGCATCAACAGCAAAGACGACAGCGACTACCAAAGGTAACAATTTGTTTATTTTGAAAGTACCGGGTTCAGTGCTTTCAGGCATTTCTTCCGGCGCTCTCCCTAATACGCTACCTAAATTACCACGGTGTTCATCAATTAAATGATGAGCAGAAGCAACCAATTGTCCCTTTGCATTATCAGGTAATTTGTAAAATGCCTCACCAATCTTTTGCATTATCTCTTGTTTTTCAGAAGATAGGTTAGCAGTATACTCCTCTGCTGCCTCAACATCTTTGGGATCCATTATGCGAGTAAGGTCATAATCACCTCGCCCGCCACCCTCCTTAAGGACGGTCCATGCGGCGTTAGTCGGTATTGACGATAAACTCCACATGTAGCATCCCACGCTTGCGCTGCTCATAAGCATGTTGCAAAAACTGATGGTGGTCAGCGCATTCCATCAGCAGAGCGAGATTTTGCCAAGAAGTATTCTTGTCAACTGTGCTCTCCATTCGCAACAGATCTTGAAAATTAAGTGTAGTCATGGCAGTGAAAATGTTCGCCCACCAATCAGTTGGCATTATATCGCTATCGCCGTCGCCCACGATACCCTCTATAGAGAGGTGGTTCAAAGTCATTTTGATTTGAGGAGTCGCCAAGAGAGGGCCATTGGTTCGCCTGTTAATTTATCTTGAAATGATTCTGCTGGAGGCAGCATACCTTGTGCTTGTTGTTGTGGTTGTGGTTGAGTTAGGCCGAGTTGTTGTTGAAGATTATTTCGATATTCAGGATATTTTTTATCCATCTCTCCTTGCCAATCAGTCATCTGTTGTCCATATTGTTCATCACTAACGCCTTCCGCTCTTTCAGGACCATAATTGTAAGTGAAGTCCTTCGGTGGTATCTTATCATACGAATAACGATAATCACCCGCAAACGAAGGCATCTGTTGTGAGTCTTTGGGAACTGAACTTTCGGGAAAATGAATCATTACGGGTCGTGAGCCGGATTCTCCAGCCCTTGTCTTAGCATAACCTGCAGCATCGCTTGGTTTATCTGTGAAAAATGCGGCTTCTTGTCCTACGCCACCCCTCGACTTTCTTGGTTCTATTCCACGCCGCTTAATGCCTCCAAAGAATCGCCCGCCCTGTACAGCATCTTCTGTTGTACCATGAAACGGCATCTTGAGCAATCGCCAAGCGATGTCCATCGGTTCGCCTGCTTGATGAATATCACTATCCCAATCTGCTCTCGCTTGGGGGTTTTCATCTATATCCATTAATTTTCCTTGGACTAACTTTGACCATGCTTTAGGGTCATTGATTGGTTGAGGTTCCCCTGATGGTGGATTAGCAAGTATGTCTTCAGGTATTGGTTCGCCTTTGAAACCATGTGTAGTTTTGGCCTTTGAGTGAGGCATTTTCTCCCATCTCTTTACTTCTGTAATAGGTTGCCCTTCAGGGAATCTTTGTCTGAGATGCCAATCAGGTATGTAATTTTTAAGTAACCGCATAGCGATGTCCATTGGTTCGCCTGTTGCAAACATAACATCCTTCTCACTTCCACTAACATCACCATAATGTTCGTCTACATGACGCTCATAAGCGATCTTGCCCTGTGGGTCATAAGGAAACTCCTGACCACATACATGGCATGTCGGCATGTTAACGCTGACGCAGGTCCATGAAATAAATGTGGCCCTCGCATCATCTAGTAGGAATTACTAGTGGTAAAGAATGTGTCCGAGAAAGTATTTGGAGGTGTCGATGTCCGGGCCAGTTGCCGGGAAAGTCATCAGGAGTATAAGGGTAACTCTTGATCTAATTGCATATTGTTACATTGTAAACAAAGCCAAGCAATGCCACGCTGTACACCATCGTACTTAGTATACAGTCGCTTAGTAGGTTGGTGCCCACATGCATTACAAGCGGGACTTGGTTTGCGAGGCATTTTGCTCACCTTTGATATTCTCTAGCATCAACTTCCATCCTATGATTTGGAATCGGTAGTCCACCAGTTGAGGTATTTTCCATATGCCGTTGTCGATTCAAATTAAAATCAGTAATCATTCTTTCTTGAGGAGGAGGGACACCTTGACCTAATGGCACCTGTCCTCTTTTTTCTTGCAACATTCTATCCATATCTTGCATAGTTGCAGGAGGAAGTCGCTTTAAGTTAGCACCCGGTGCAGGGCCTTGGTTTCTTGCTCGTGCCAATGCCACATCTAGTGGATTTGGTTCAGGTAATCCACTAGCGATCTCGCCATAATCCATAGAGTCCTTCAGCAACATCCAAGCATGTTCAAAAGGACTCGCCATACTTAGGCCGAAGGGGTTGCGGGTGAAAAGGATTACTCAATTCGTCGAAGCCAAATCTTGCATATCAAATGCTGTGTTTTCAAACATAGGTACCTGTGGTGTATTGTATGAGTTAGGACCATATCTATTATGGAAGTCGGTTTCTTTTTGGTATCTTTGTATGTCACTCATTTCGACTGGCATAGAACCTAGTGAAGGGTCATGCTCTCTACCGGACAAGAATTGTAAATCTGTAGGATATTCGTGATTAGGGTACAAACCATCAGCCTCTTCCGGGTCTATGTCAGGTACTTGAATTTGAGATCGAGGATTTTTTACTCGCCCCATTGGTGGGGGGCCTCGTGAAGTCTGCTTTTCATGCAATTTATCCCAAGCCCCTTTCATAGGCTCCTCTTGATAATCCCAAGAAGACTCATTAATATCCCAAGGTTTCGCTTTGTCTTCACCCTGAGACCAATTAACATCATCCCATTGTTTGAGAAGAAGCCAAGCCTGCTCAAACGGAGTCTGCATATTCAAGCGGAAAGGGTTGGGGGTGAAAAGGATTACTCAAATTAATATGGTTTTGTCCAAGACCGGGCTTGCTCAATTTTACAAGTAAAGCATCTATCAGATAAAATTACAATTGTACATTTACGACAAACAGTAGCGTATCTGACTCTATCAGGTAATTTTTTCCTAACCTTATGCTTGAGCATAGAATATTTCATCATGTTTTATCGCCTTACATGTGTTGTTTTTTTCTGAAATACCTTCGACCAAGCCTGTAGTTTACTTAATTTAGAGGTTTTTTTCTTTTTACCCGTAACTAAACATCGACCATAGTTGTTTTCAACTTCGTCTAATTTAGAAGATTGGGCATCTAGCCATTGTGTAAAATAATTACATCTATCCATATTATCACTTCCTTTTCATATTACGAGCCAGTTGACAAGCGAGCCTAATTTTAGAAGTGGACTGTAAATTCCATAAATCATCGTTATTTAAGCCAAATCTTTTCTCAGCATGTCTACATAGTTCACGCCGACTCATAGATCCAAAATCCGAATCGATAGGAATTCCTAACAATTCCCGGTCAATAGGGCGCTTACTGCGTGAGTCCATCCAAACATACACCTTCTCCATCAAGGAGATGCATATTCGGTAGAACCACTGGAACATGTAGACCCCAGTGCGGTGTAAAAATTAAACTTTACTGTTTTTGATAGTTCATGACGGGCACTTCAGTATCTCCATGTCCCATCTGACGAAGGGCTTCCATACGATGACCACCTTCTTGTCCGCCACGAGAGTGTAATGCCGGTATACCCATAACTTGACCTGCTTTGACTCCATCGATTATGTTTTGAATATGTTCTTTTCCTTTATCCGACCATCGATAATCTGCAGCCTTATCCGGCATTTGGTAACCTGATTCTTTCAAATTATCAAAATACTGATTAGGAGTCAATTGCTTTATTTCACCTACGGGTTTTGATACATTAACATCTAACTCAGGCCCATATTCACCTTCCGTCCGACCATATTGTTCTAAGCCCAAGGCATTACCTATCATACCCTGTGGATGATTATATGCATCAATTACTTCTTGGTCTGCACCGTATTCAGGAAAACCCATAAGATGTTCGTTTTGCTGATAAGCCATTTGTACACCGGGTACATTAGTATCAACAACTGGCATCTTAAGCAAAGCCCAAGCCGCATCGAAAGGCTGCATAATAATCACTGTCCGTAAGAAGTAAATGAGGAATCACCGGGCACCATACCCGTTTGAGCATAAAGTCGATCTGTACCCAATCTTTGTGCCTCTTCATTCAATCTCTGCGCCGTACTAAAGTTCGCAGCATGCCCAACTTCAGCATCAGGTTTTTCGGCAGTTGATGTATCTTCAAAATTATATTGCGCTGCAGGTAGTGTCCTGTCATACAACTTCTTCTTTTCGGCATCAGTAATGTCAGACCAATTTTCATACGCATAATCATCGTAATGGTCGAAGTTACTATCGCCTTCTTGAGGCTCCCTCATAGCAACTGCTAAAGAATCTTGAGGCTGTTGCCCTTGAAAGGATGGGACTATCCTACCCTCAGGAGTAGCAGCCGAAGAAGTGTAACTTTTCAAAAGTCGCCAAGCATGATCGAAAGGTTGCATAATTACTCACCTCTAAACGCAGTTGCAGGATTCATCATAGGGCTATACATTTGGTTGTAGCACCTAATGCATTCTTCAGGACTACCAGTAGCAGGATCTATTTGACTAGGCTCACCACAAGAAGGACACTTTACATCTTCTTTCAAAAGTCGCCAAGCGAGATCAAAAGGGCGCATATCCTAGCCGAAGGGGGCAGAGGGTAAAAGATTACTGTTGCACCTGCGAGGGCTGTACCTGCATTTGGAATTCAGGGTCAGGCCCAACCATCGAAAGCGCAGCCCGCCTTCTTAAATCTTCAGCCTCTTCAGAAGTCATAGTGCCTTGATTCACAAGATATTGCATATCAGTTTCGTCAATATTGTCCCAAGGCCGCTCATCAAAACCACCACTAGTACCCGGATCGTTTCTGTGCAAATCAGCAGCCAAATTAAATTGAGAATCCGGGTTATCCATGTTATGGTACTTCATCCAATCAGCAGTGTTTTGTCGATGAGGCTCCCGACTTTGCTTCAACAAAGCCCACGCTACATCAAATGGTCCCATGACCTAACCCAACAAGACAGAACAGAAATAGTTATTGTCCCATTTCACAAAATCTCAGTATTGTCAAACCTATCTTTTTAGCCTCTTCATTAGAAAAGGTCATCGCATTTGTCAAAGGGCCATTTTGCTCAGGAAATACCAACTCAATTTCATTTGAGGGGTATCTTCGTATTCCAAAAACGCTCATCTCATCAGATAAAACAAATTGACTTGCGTTAGCATAACCTTCTACCGAACAATTGCAACACATTCCTTCACTAGCATCAAAAGGATCATTCCTATCAACATAGTCATCATCAAAAGTACATTCATCATCACACTCAGGGCATCGTATCGTAAAGTCTACCATGAACATACCTACACGATCACTGCAATATAAAACTTATTCAGTATACCAAAAAGTTTTGTCAAATTTTTTTTATCCAAGCGCCGTATGTGGTTAGAACGGGAAAAGTCGGGGGAAAAGTCCCATTCCTCCGGTGAAAAGTCTCGGTCCTTTATATACCCACCATGATATTGTATTAACTGGTGTTGCCCTTCACGGGTACACGCCCCCCTGTTCATAGAGTAGGGTATAGTGCGTACACTACGCACTGTTCCCCGCACACATGCGTGGGGGTACATGCCCTTGTGGGGTTTGCATCGGGAGATGGCATACATGCCAGCAAAAAACGAAAACGAAAACCCAACGGAGGCGCTACATGACAGCCTCATTGCGGCTGGTTACACAGTAACCATTCGTGATGGAGCGGTCACATACACGCCACCTGAAATGAAGCAAACAGCCGGTCGCAAGACCACCGCAAAGACAACACCAGCCAAGCAGACCGCATGGGAAGCAAAG
>Ga0208670_100254_pt1 | contig 16624 bp, 12 predicted proteins | sample 24BtaG_FD_184098 | JGI IMG/M metagenome (GOLD analysis project Ga0208670, IMG submission 184098) | Marine viral communities from Cariaco Basin, Caribbean Sea - 24B_WHOI_OMZ_CsCl (SPAdes) (version 2) | ecosystem: Environmental > Aquatic > Marine > Oceanic | place: Caribbean Sea: Cariaco Basin...
AATCGTTGTCAGCATCACGCTTTGCAAATAGACGAACTTTAACGCCATATACGGGAACAGCTCTGGCTAACATAAACGTTTCATGAGGGGATAGATGACGTAACAATGTCTTTATTTGTACCAATTTACCCTGATGATTGGCTACTAGGGTGTTGTGTTTGATGCGAATGCAAAACTTTATTTGCTCTTTATTTAACCATTGAAACCACTCTTTGCCAACAAACTCTCTATCGGCTAATACATACTGTATTTTGTCTGCGCCAAAGGTGTTGATGAACTTTTGTATAAGCTCACATCTCTCATTACTATTGCTGTTACCTTTTTTATCAAGTAGGGTCCAGTATAAGGGAATAGCGATTCCTTGATGAACAACGCTGAGCAAAAAGATGTTAATGTTCTTTTTACCCCATTTCCAGTTGGTTCTGTCTATGCTGATGATGACTTCGTCTAAGTCAAAGAGTTGATAGATGAATTTGGCTAACTGGTCTTGGTCTATGTCAACTTGTGCAAAGAAGCGTTGTAGCCGTCTGTAATTACTGTTTGTCCTACCTTTGACAAATCCTCTTGCTATTTGTTTGAGGTTGCTACTTTGTACTTGTATTATCGCTAGAGTAATTAAGGCTAAACACGTCAATCTTGCCTTGTTCATGGTTAGATTTTGCGATAATATATTTATGAGCTGATTAAGGTTTGGCATAGTGTGGTTCGTAAGAAAAATTACTATTATGCCTTGTCCTTAGTCAGCTTTTTTGTTTTTTGTCGTGTACAGAGAACGTTCGCATAGGGATCATGGTTACTGATAATACACGACATCAATTGTCGCAAAGTATGTCATGTGCACTTGTTAGCCATTACATATCGCGGTACTCTTAATTTATAGTCTATTAAGCATATTTATAAAGGCATATATCTATATTAAGGATAATAATTAATGTTACTGCCTAAAGGCAATAAGTTTACAACAAATACTCAAGAGTTTATTGCTCATATGCGCCAGAGTGATGGTGCCATTCAGCCTTTATACGATCATCTTACAGGCACAGCTGAGATAGCTAAAAATCTTGCAGCCAAATTAGGCCTTCCCCTATCTGGTGAGCTAATAGGCTTGGTGCATGACTTAGGTAAATATAGTCAGGCATTTCAAACGTACATTAGAGAAAGTGTTGCCTATAATAATTACAAAGATTTAAGGCTAGATGAAGACGAAGAAGCTGAGATTTTAACTAAAGGTAAACCCAAACGTGGTTCGGTAGATCACTCTACCGCTGGTGCTATCTATTTAAGTCAACAATTTAAACAACTAACCACTCGAAGAAAGTCTGCTGATCAAACACAAGCTTTAGCGGTTGAACAAGGTCAATTGTATGCAGACATCTTATTTCTTTGTGTCGCATCTCATCACAGCGGTCTGGTTAATGTGGTCGATAAAGAAGGAAATCCTTATCTCACACAGCGCAAAGCTAAACCTGAAGAAAGCACTCATTACCAAGAGTCTTTAACTCAAGCACACAATAATCAGCTGTTTGACCATCTAGACAACAAAATAAACAGCTTAGCTTTGAAAGAATTCATCGAAGCTATCAAGCCTATCTTAATTGACAAAACCGCCACAAATAAGCAAAAAGACTTTTATCTTGGTTTTTTTACACGCCTGCTTTTTAGCTGTCTTATTGATGCAGACCGTAGCAACAGTATCGCTTTTGAAAATCCAAGTCAGAGTCATTTATTAGACTATCAACGGCCTGATTGGCAGTTGGCCATTGATAAAGTCGAAAACCTCTATCAAAGTTTTGCCAGTCAATCCAAAGGCAAGCCGATAAGCCCTATTAATAAACAACGCAATCGTATTGCCAAGACTTGCTATGACGCAGGACAAGGTGAACAGGGGATTTATACGCTTACTGTGCCAACAGGCGGTGGTAAAACGCTTGCCAGCCTACGCTTTGCTGTTCAACATGCTAAACGTCATGGGCTTGACCGTATTGTTTATATCATTCCTTTTACCAGTATCATTGAGCAAAACGCTCAAGAAGTACGAGATATTTTGGAAGAAAAACTGCCCGATGGCAGTTATGTGGGTGACTGGGTCTTAGAGCAACACTCTAACCTTGAGCCTGACATACAAACTTGGCAAAGCAAACTGATTATGGATAACTGGAATGCACCAATTGTATTTACGACCATGGTGCAATTTTTAGAAAGCTGTTTTGGTGGCGGCACCAAGGGAGTTAGGCGTCTACATCAGCTAAGCCGAGCGGTGCTTATCTTTGATGAGATACAAACCTTACCGATTAATTGTTATTACTTATTTTGTAATGCAATTAATTTTTTGACCCAATATACCAACTCAACTGCTGTGTTATGCACAGCAACTCAGCCTGTCTTAAATCAGTTACCGATACAACAAAACGGTAGTCTGAATCCTGCCACTGAAATTGTTGGCAATCAAAATCATTTGTCAGAGCTATTTGACACCCTAAAACGTGTCGACATTCATGATCACACTGAACAACCACGCAACTTAGATAGCATGACAGCGTATATTCAAGATAACTTTTCTAAATTTGGCAGTACGTTGGTTATTGTTAATACAAAAACTTGGGCAAGTGATTTATACAAGCAACTGTCTTTAACCTGTTCATCAGAGACACTTTTTCATCTTAGCACCAGTCAATGTGCTCGGCATCGTAAAAACTTATTAAATACCATTCGCATGCGCCTAAAAGACGGGCTGCCTACCCTAGTTATCTCAACTCAATTGATTGAGGCTGGCGTAGATGTGTCGTTTAAATCAGTAATACGTTTTTTAGCTGGTCTAGACAGCATTGCTCAGGCTTCGGGACGCTGTAACCGTCATGGTGAAATGGTTAATGCAGAGGGTATGCCAATAAAAGGACAAGTGTTTATTGTCAAACCGGATAAAGAAAACTTAAGCAAACTACCGACCATTGCTTTAGGCAAAGCCCAAATGGAAAATATAATTTTACCCTTCTTAAAAAAACCTGAAAACACAGATAAACACTTGCTTGACCCAGATATTATGGAGGATTTTTTTAAACGCTTTTATCAGACTGAGCATGCCAAAAAGCAAATGGCCTATCCTGTCGATGGGATAAATACAATACTTGGCTGGTTAAGTAATAATAAAACCAATATAGCCGTTCATAATGATAATGAACAACGTCTGCGACAAGGGCAATTTCCTAAATTGTGGCAGTCCTTTATGGAAGCTGGAAAAGCATTTAAAGCGATTGATGCACCGACAAAAGCAGTTATTGTACCTTACAGAAAAGAAGGGCGAGAACTGATTACTGCCTTATATGGCACTCAAGCCAGTGATAAAGAGTTTTATAAATTGGTTCGAGAAGCACAGCAATACAGCATCAACCTGTTTCCATTTATGCTCGATAAACTAATAGATGCAGGAGCCATTAATCAAGTGCGTGATACGGGGATTCTGACGCTATCAGAAACATTTTATGATAAAAAAATGGGATTAAACTTAGAGGGAGATAATCATCTAGATTTGATGACTTTTTAATATTCCAAGCTAAAGTTTTATAAGATTAAAAATAAACACTTCCCAAAACAAATACTATCAATAAAAACCAAATAAAGAGGATACTTAATGTCGAAAATGAAACCAAAAAACTCAATAGAATTTCTTCTTACAGGACGCAATGCCCTGTTCACTGACCCGATTACACGTATCGGTGGTGAAAAGACCAGCTATCACCTGCCGACATACGAAGCGCTAAAAGGCGTATGCAAAAGTATATATTGGAAGCCTACCTTGATCTGGTATATCGATAAGGTTCGAGTCATCAATCCCATTCGCACCCAAACCAAAGGGGTTAAACCCATTAAGTATCATAGTGATGGCAATGATTTGGCCTATTATACGTATTTACATGATGTGGCCTATCAAGTCCAAGCTCATTTTAAATGGAATATACACCGTCCAGAACTAGAAGCCGATCGTATTAATGGCAAGCACTATAGTATCGCTCAGCGTATGCTTGAAAAAGGCGGTCGTCAAGATATTTTCTTGGGTACAAGAGAGTGTCAAGGCTATGTTGAGCCCTGTGAGTTTGGTAGTGGCATTGGTGCCTATGACGACATTGATGAACTGGGGTATGGTTTGATGTTTCATAGCTTTGCCTACCCAGATGAGACAGGACTAAACGAATTACACAGTCGCTTTTGGCAGGCGGTGATGCGCTTTGGTGTGGTTGAGTTTCCTAAACCAACTGATGACCTTGAAGCTGATAACCGTCATGGTATGCCCAATCGCTTTGTGCGTGAGATGAATGCTAAGAGCTTTGATTTAGAGGACAACATTGAGCCGGTTAGCCAAACGGAGGTTTCGCTATGAGCTGGTTACAACAACTTTATAAAACCTATGAATACGCCAGTCAACGTGATGATGACATCCAATCTCAAGACACCCATACATTGATGCCCTATTATCATGTCAAACAAAATATCCAAGTTATTGTGACCATTAATGATAAAGGTGACTTTGTTAGTGCAGAAATATGCCGCGATGATAATGGCAAAGTTAAATCTCACAGCCTAGTGGTTCCCGCAACAAATGAGTCTGCTAACCGCACTTCAGGCGCTGTTGCTCATCCTTTATCGGATAAATTGCAATATGTGGGGAAAGACTTTTTTGCATACAGTAATAATAAAAAGGATGTATATCCTCTGTACGAAGAAATTTTAACAGCGTGGTGTGACTCAAAGTCTGCACATCCTAAAGCACAAGCGGTATTAGCCTATACTCAAAAAGGTACGCTAGTAAAAGATTTAATCAATGCTGGCGTATTGATTGTGGACCCCAATGATGCTAGTAAGCTGGCATATCCTGAGCAAGCCAGTGACTATCCTGACAGCCTTTTATCTTCTTTAAATAAAAACAAAGGCGTCTTTGATCAAGGTTCAGCCTTTATTGCATGGCGAGTGACACCAACAGACTTAAGTCAACAAAGCAGCTGGGGCAACATAGATACTTGGCGAGATACAAGCTTATTTGAGGCATGGCAACAGTTTTATGCCACGCTCGATAGTGTCGATGGCTTTTGTTACATCACTGGTCAGACAGCACCATTAGCTAGCAAACATCCCAACCGTATCCTGCGTAGTGCAACCAATGCCAAATTAATTTCAGCCAATGATTTATCTGGCTTTACCTTCTTAGGACGTTTTAATGATAACGAAAAGTCCATTAAAGCTTCTGGTTTACAAGGGGCTAATATTAGTGCGGTAGTTACAGAAAAGGCACATGCTGCCCTATCTTGGTTGTTGGCTCGGCAAGGTAAAGAGGAGGCAGGACAAGCTGTTGTTGCTTGGGCAGTATTTGGCGATAACATCCTACAGCCCACTCAAGAAATCAAAGAAGTTAACACCTTTTCAGTAGTAGACAACTATCAGCCTACAGATTTCAACGATATATCTGATACCGATAATCAAAATTTTGATACCCTTTTTGACTTTGATATTGAGGAAGATGGTGAGTTTGAAACTCTAGATGATTCAGAAATATCCTCAGAAAATCATGAGCCTGAATACAAACTTGAACATAAAAATGACTTAGGATTTAGCTTTGCTAAGCACTTAACCAATACCTTACAGGGTTATCGACAACGTCTTGATAAGCACGATCAAGTTTCAATTATTGTCTTAGATTCCGCAACACCAGGTCGTATGGCTGTTACTTATTATCATGAGTCCCTGCCAGATGACTATATCCAAGCAATAGAAGCCTGGTATCGCCAATTCTCTTGGTATAGCAGTTATACAGATCCTGACACCCATGAGCGTAAACTAACCATAAGTGCGCCAATTCCAAGAAAGATCGCTCAAGTCGCCTATGGCTCACGCCTCTCTGATCCGTTAAAGAAACAAGTGGTATCACAAGTATTACCCTGCATTGTTGAAGGTAACGCCAGACAACTTCCCTGGCAACTGGTTGACTTGTGTTTTAAGCGCGCCTGTAACCCCATGGCTTTAGAGCATTGGGAATGGGAGCAGTCGTTAAACGCCGCATGTGCTCTATATCGTGGTTATTATTTGCGTCAATCAAAAAACAAACAAAGGAGTTATACCGTGGCACTACAAACTGATTATAATAGCCGAGATTATTTATATGGGCGCCTATTGGCCGTCGCTGAAGATATAGAAAGCTTAGCTTTATATATTGCTGGTGAAAATCGCAGTACAACAGCACAACGCTATATGCAACAGCTTGCTAACCGTCCATTTACCACATGGCGCAATATTGAACTGGCATTAAAGCCTTATGAGAACCGCTTAAAAAACAACCGTGGTGGCTACCTTAAAAATATGCAGGATTTGTTAGATCAAATCATGAATAACTTTGATGTTGCAGACTTTAATGATGATTCAGCATTGTCGGGTGAGTTTTTACTGGGTTATCACAGTCAAAAGATGCAATTAAAACTGGATAAACAACTTGCAAAAAAAGCCCGCACTGAAAAAGAAGCATTAGCAGAAGTCAGTACAACGGCTTAGCTTCAAGCTTATAGACTGCATTGATTTAAGTAACCTACACTCCACTTAAAAAAATAATACTTAAAAGGAATCCATATGACAACGCCAATCAACAATAAAATTGACTTCGCATTAATCATTGAAGTTAATAACGCCAACCCGAATGGTGACCCTCTAAACGGCAACCGTCCACGTACTGATTTTGCTGGCAATGGTGAAATTACGGATGTCTGCTTAAAGCGAAAAATTCGTGACCGCTTACAAGAAGATGGGGAAGAAATTTTTGTCCAGTCAGATGAAAAAAAGACAGACGGTATGACCAGTCTAAAAAACCGTGCCTACGATGAGGAAGTCGGTCTAGGAAAAAATGCCTTTGAAGCCAATAAAAAAGAGAATATCGAAGCCAAGCGTGACGAAACCGCTCAGAAAGCTTGTGATAAATGGTTTGACGTGCGTGCCTTTGGTCAAGTATTCGCCTTCAAAGCAGATACTAAGGGCGCAGACGGTGTATCTATTCCGATTCGTGGACCTGTTACCATTCAATCAGCATTTAGTTTGGAGCCTGTCGATATTACCAGCACCCAAATTACTAAAAGCGTCAGTGGCGAAGGTGATGGCACCAAAAAAGGCAGTGATACGATGGGTATGAAGCACCGTATCGATAAGGGCATCTATGTGACCTATGGCGCAATCACCCCACAACTGGCTGAGCGTACTGGCTTTAGTAATGATGATGCTGATAAGCTAAAAGAAGTACTACCAAAATTATTTGAAGGCGATGCCTCATCAGCACGTCCTGAAGGCAGTATGCAGGTCAAAAAAGTCATTTGGTGGCAACATGGCAGTAAGTCAGGTCAATATTCATCAGCTAAAGTGCATCGCAGTCTAAAAGAGTTACTGGATAATGATGGTAATTTTGATGAAGACGCTTTAAAGAAAGCTTTAGATGGTTTAGAGCCTGAAATTATTGAAGGTTTTTAATTTACATGCAAACCCTTTATCTCTCACGCCTGCAACACTACTTGTTCTGTCCACGCCAATTTGCGTTGATAGAATTGGAGCGTGCGTGGGAGGAGAATATCTTTACTGCCGAAGGGCAAGTTATGCACGAAAAAGTCAACAGTGGTGGTCATGACACACGTGGCACTATTAAGACTGTGCGCACCTTGCCCCTTGGTCACAAAACACTTGGGCTTGAAGGTGTCGCCGATGTGGTCGAATATCATACCAATGAGGACGGAAGACAAACGCCATATCCCATTGAATATAAGCGTGGCCGACCAAAATCACACCGAGCAGATGAGGTGCAATTATGCGCTCAAGCCTTATGCTTAGAGGATATGCACCATTGTCAGGTCCCTGAGGGTGCCCTATTTTATGGCAAAACCCGTAGGCGTCATATTGTCACTTTTGATGACGAATTGCGCCAGCTCACATTAGATGCCATTAACGACTGCCGTCATATTATCGAGACAGGACACACGCCTAAACCCAGCTACAGTACCAGCAAATGCCGTCATTGCTCACTTAAAGATGTTTGTCATCCCAAGGTTTTTAACAAAAATGCCAAAGCTTGGCTTAACCAGTACATTATTCAAAGTTTAACAGACGGCTCAAACGACTAATTAAATGTTAAATAGCTAACTAAATAGTTAGGGATAAACCTTAGCGTTACCAAAAGGACAGCAGATGCGCCCCCTTAAAAATACTTTATTTGTGCAGTCTCAAGGCGCTTGGCTCAATAAGCAAGGCGAGAATGTGGTGATGAATATCGACCATGAAGTCAAAGGTCGTGTGCCCATTCACAAGCTAAATTCTATCGTCTGCTTTGGTCAGGCATCCCTCTCCCCTGCTCTCATGGCACACTGCACCGACAATGGTATTACCATTACTCATCTCAATCGATATGGCAAATTTCAAGCTCGTATCGAAGGCGCTGTCAGTGGTAATGTTCTGCTTCGTCGTGAGCAATACCGCATCACTGATGACTCCCTGCGTACACAAACCATTTGTCATAGCATCGTGTTAGGTAAGGTACACAACCAGCGCCAGGTGATACGTCGTTATCTGCGTGACTATAAATCCAGCTTACCAGATTCTGTTGCAAAACAGCTAGATCTGGCACAAATACGCTTACGCCGTGGACTGGCTCATATTGTTGCTACTGAAAACCTAGCTGACCTTCTAGGGCGTGAAGGTGAGATGGCCAGCTATTACTTTTCTGTATTTCCACATTTTATTCGTCATGATGACTTTTGCTTTGTAAATCGTACTCGCAACCCTCCTACCGATGAAGTCAATGCCTTGCTCTCTTTTACCTATACTCTAATGACGCACGAGTGCCGAAGTGCATTAGAGACGGTAGGACTTGATCCTGCTTGTGGATTTTTTCATCAATTACGTCCCGGACGACCCTCTCTTGCTCTTGATTTGATTGAAGAATTTCGTCCCATGCTAGATAGATTTGTATTGTCTTTAATTAATAAAAGACAACTGGCAACAACTGATTTTAAACAAGAAGAAAATGGTGCTATCAGGCTAAAAGATGACGCACGGCAAGTGTTTTTAAAAGCATGGCATGAGCGTAAACAGCAACCTATTTATCATGAATGGTTTGAGGAAAGTGTGCCTTTTGGGCTACTACCTCATTTGCAAGCAATAATAATGGCTCGCCATATTCGCGGTGACATAGATACCTATATTCCCTTTTTGTGGAAATAAGGAACAATATCAGCTTTAATAAAATAATAGTTTCAAATTAAGAGAAAAAATTATGATGGTACTTGTGACCTACGATATTGCTACAGCAGATGCAGGTGGTGCTAAAAGGTTAAGACATATCGCCAAAAACTGTCTGAATTATGGACAGCGCGTCCAATACTCTGTTTTTGAAATAGAAGTAAATCCTGCGCAATGGACAACCCTTAAAGCAACGCTTGAGAATATTATTGACCCTAAAACAGATAGTCTGCGCTATTATTACCTTGGCAAAAACTGGCAACGTAGAGTCGAGCATATCGGTGCAAAACCTGTGTTAGACTTAAATGATATGTTGTTGTTTTAGAGTTACCCTAAGTTTTTTGTATAATATTGACTGTTATAAGGTCACTGCGAACCTATAGCATACATAAAGTCTCTAGGAGATTCGCAATTGATTCTCAAACTATTTAACAACTTGATTTTATTAGCCTTATTTTCTTACTTTGACCATTTGGTAAATAAGCTATTTGCCAAATTTTGCCCTATGATAGAGACTCGCAAATTTAAGGGTTTTTTTCTAACCTTATCTGCAAGTTAACACATAGGCTTTCGCACCCAATCACGGGTGCGTGGATTGAAACTTTTTGCTCAAGCGCATCGTAGTATTCTTTTGCTTCGCACCCAATCACGGGTGCGTGGATTGAAACTTCGCGCTCAGTGACTTTTGGTATCTTTTGATATTCGCACCCAATCACGGGTGCGTGGATTGAAACTCATTTGTTTTTTGTATGCAGCCACTTTTGAGCGGTTTCGCACCCAATCACGGGTGCGTGGATTGAAACCTGACACCGATTAGTTTCTCGGTATGTGGGTTATTCGCACCCAATCACGGGTGCGTGGATTGAAACAAACCCTGTGTATGAGGTCTCCAAACTAAAATTTCGCACCCAATCACGGGTGCGTGGATTGAAACTCCTGAGCTAAGTAAAAAACAGTTGCTAAGTCATTTCGCACCCAATCACGGGTGCGTGGATTGAAACGCAATATCCTCGCCAAAGTCAACACCTGTAAGCTTCGCACCCAATCACGGGTGCGTGGATTGAAACTCTTGAGCTTCAACAAAAGCCTGCCTACAGGTTTTCGCACCCAATCACGGGTGCGTGGATTGAAACCTGTTATTCAATCGTTTACACAGTGGGCAGATATTCGCACCCAATCACGGGTGCGTGGATTGAAACAAAACTAGATCATGGGAGCAAGATGGCCAAAATTCGCACCCAATCACGGGTGCGTGGATTGAAACTTATGCTCAACTCGCCTTGTGGTAGTCTGGCATTCGCACCCAATCACGGGTGCGTGGATTGAAACATATCACTGTATAAGCGGTGAAAAACCCTGTTAGTTCGCACCCAATCACGGGTGCGTGGATTGAAACTTATCCATCGCTTTTGCAGTATGAGCCGGTAGCTTCGCACCCAATCACGGGTGCGTGGATTGAAACCATAACGCCCTCCTGTTTGTTTGAGCACAATATTATTCGCACCCAATCACGGGTGCGTGGATTGAAACTTACTCTCACCGAAGAAGCCTTGCAGCATACCTATTCGCACCCAATCACGGGTGCGTGGATTGAAACTTGATACAATGTTAAGCGAACGGCATGACCACACTTCGCACCCAATCACGGGTGCGTGGATTGAAACTCAAAAAGCCAAGCCACGGCTATTGCTGGCCATTCGCACCCAATCACGGGTGCGTGGATTGAAACTGTATCAGTGATGGTAGTAGTTAGCAGAGCTATTTCGCACCCAATCACGGGTGCGTGGATTGAAACCTACCTTGCCTTTAACCTCGGTAAGCATTGATTCGCACCCAATCACGGGTGCGTGGATTGAAACTTGCAACCACTGGGCGTAATCTTGCTTAAACGCCTTTCGCACCCAATCACGGGTGCGTGGATTGAAACTTAACAGTAGCAAGTATGCTGACGTTACAGCCGATTCGCACCCAATCACGGGTGCGTGGATTGAAACAGCCGAGATTATCCGTCAGATTAAGTCAACATGGAGTTCGCACCCAATCACGGGTGCGTGGATTGAAACTATGACGACTCAACGCCTGAGGATTTTGACCCATTCGCACCCAATCACGGGTGCGTGGATTGAAACCCTGATTAGCCGCGATGTAGGCAAGCTAAAAATTTCGCACCCAATCACGGGTGCGTGGATTGAAACTAAAAGCATCGAGTCCAGTTTTGCACGTATATATTCGCACCCAATCACGGGTGCGTGGATTGAAACTTAACATCAGCCATAGCTGACTCAAAGTCCATGGTTCGCACCCAATCACGGGTGCGTGGATTGAAACCGCTTTTACCAAATCACGCGGGTCAATCACAATTCGCACCCAATCACGGGTGCGTGGATTGAAACGACACATTGATTTTTAGGGCATCGGTACAAAAGCGTTCGCACCCAATCACGGGTGCGTGGATTGAAACCTCAATAGATGGCTCTTTAATCGTTGTACTACTTCGCACCCAATCACGGGTGCGTGGATTGAAACTCGTCTGTCATGCTATACCCTCTGTTAGTTGGTCTTTTCGCACCCAATCACGGGTGCGTGGATTGAAACAAGATTGGGAAATCAACAAGAAGCTACGCGAGTCTTCGCACCCAATCACGGGTGCGTGGATTGAAACCTCACTGGCCGTCATAGCTTCGCGCATCAAATCAGTTCGCACCCAATCACGGGTGCGTGGATTGAAACGCTCATGACTCCCTCCGATGCTCGCCTACAAGTTTCGCACCCAATCACGGGTGCGTGGATTGAAACAGCCAAAGTTTAGCTTAGTCAAAGGGGTGAAGTTCGCACCCAATCACGGGTGCGTGGATTGAAACGATTAGCTGAGGCAATGGCCCAGCAATGGGGTTTCGCACCCAATCACGGGTGCGTGGATTGAAACGTAGTGCTGGAACAGACTGCAATACTTTACCAGCTTCGCACCCAATCACGGGTGCGTGGATTGAAACTGTGTGATAGGGTTATAAAAGGTTTCAACATCTTCGCACCCAATCACGGGTGCGTGGATTGAAACGTTTAAGTACTTAACTAGCCTTAGCGGCATGCTTTCACACCCAATCACGGGTGCGTGGATTGAAACCTCACTCATACGAGTAAGTAGCTTAGCTAGACGTTCGCACCCAATCACGGGTGCGTGGATTGAAACAGTCGCTACTACGCACAGCTGACACAATGCAGATTCGCACCCAATCACGGGTGCGTGGATTGAAACACGGGGAGAGTCGACATCAAGTTCGAAAAACTTACCTTCGCACCCAATCACGGGTGCGTGGATTGAAACGGATTAGCACTGAAAGCACTGAAGAATATGTTGTTCGCACCCAATCACGGGTGCGTGGATTGAAACATCGCTTTACGAGCGGCTCTTGTTGCTGTGTTTTTTCGCACCCAATCACGGGTGCGTGGATTGAAACTTTCAGATGCTTACGAGTTCTTAACTAGAACGGGTTCGCACCCAATCCCGGGTGCGTGGATTGAAACCATTACGTTACCTGCACGTGTGCCCACCAACCTTTCACACCCAATCACGGGTGCGTGGATTGACATAAGAGCAAACGTACAACATGTAAATGTTATTCTATCTACAGAGATAAATCAGATTTATAAACTAAATGATTAAGTCAGGTATAACTATGTCAAAAATCATCCATACCTGAGTCGTATTTTGTGCAAAAAATCTGCACTTCAGACAAGATTAATAGCAAAACCGCACCGAAAATAATAAGTAGAACTTGTTAGGGTGACGGTCAAAACACTGTCATTCAGTAGTGCCCAAACGGTGCCCTAAATTTTTAACTTACCTTAATGCACCTAGATGGAGTGGCTTTTGGCAAATCCCTGTACCCTTTACTTATCAAAGGACGTAGGTTAATATACATATTACATAATTTAATGAAAAGTTCGTGGATCTACATTGACATGGTAGAGGTTACTCTAATGCTGTATCTAGCGTGAACTAACTCTTACACAACATTAATAACTACACCCTACATTATTAATTAAATATAATTTAATTAAGGGAGAGATATGATATTTACTAAATATAGGGAGTTCATTACCCTAGGATGACAGTATTAAAAACAGAGTATTTATATCATCAAGCCACCTCGTTGAAAATCCTCCAACCTTAGAACTAAATTTAACGGCAGAAGATCTCTCTATTACAAAATCTAAGAATGCTACAATAGCGTTTTTTTTGATTTGATAAATTAACATGTTAAAAATGAAGTATACGTTAGGTTCAGCGTGGATGATTGTGGCAGCGTTTTTATTTGCCTTAATGAATATTTTAGTGAAAAATGCTGCTGTCCAGCTTGATATGAACCCTTACGAATTAGCATTTTGGCGCTCAGTTCTACCTGCATTAATGATTTTTTGTGGGACGTTAATACGTGGGCAAACTCTTAAAACCCCCTTTTTTTTGGGACATATGAAACGTAGTGTCGCAGGCACAACCGCGTTATTACTGGCTTTTTATGGGTTAAGTCAGCTGCCTTTAGCAACCTCTGTGACGCTTAACTATACTTCCGTAGTATTCATCGCAATTTTATCTATTGTTTGGCTAAAAGAGACGCCTTCATTAAAGACATGGATAGCGCTATTAATGGGCTTGGCCGGTATTTGTTTAATGCTAAAGCCGGCATTCGAATCAGACCGGTTAATTGAAACCTTAATTACCCTAAGCGGTGGCATTTTTACCGCTTTTGCCCTTTTACAAGTGCGCGCATTATCGTTTATGGGTGAGCCTGCTTGGCGGATTGTGTTTTACTTCTCAGCAGTAGCGGCAGCAATTTCAGCCCTATTGGCTACATGGGCAGGGTGGCAAAGCCTGACCTTGGAAAGCCTGCCTTATATGATCGGTATAGGTGGCACAGGGTTATTAGCCCAGTTAGCGATGACCCATGCCTATCATGTGGGACAGAAATTTACGGTAGCCGCATTGTCTTATTTAACCGTGGTATTTGCAGCCATTTATGGTGTGGTTTTTGCGGGCGAAACCATTGGTTTAATAGAGATTTTAGGTATTGTGGCGGTGATTTTGGCAGGGGTTGTTAGTAGCTTACCTGAAAAGAAGGTAGATTAAGAGCGGACTAAAACTGGATTAAATTAATAATTAATAATTGCCACTTCTTCGATAAGGATGGACAACAGGCAGCCCTCGGCTACTGGTCAAAATCTCGATATCTACCTGATAGACTTGGCGTAGGATTTGAGGCTGTAAGACTTCTTGAGGGGTACCTTGTGCTTGGATTTTACCCTCTGATAACAACAATAACTCATCAGAAAACTGAGCAGCAAGGCTTAAATCATGCAAAACCATCAAGCAAATAAGTTGATGCTCTTTAGTATAGTGACTTACTTTTTGTAATAAATTGATTTGATGAGCCATGTCCAGTGCCGACACAGGCTCATCAAGTAGTAAAATTTTAGGGCGACGTAATAAAGCTTGGGCAAACATAGCAAGCTGACGCTGCCCCCCACTTAATGCACTTATAGGGCGATGGGCCAACTCAGCAATATTTAACTGCGACATTAGGTCAATTGCTTCACGCATCAAGTCATCGCTAATATGTCTACCCAAAGCATCCATACGCCCTAGCAGCACTACCTCAAGTGTATTAAGCTCAGCATCAGTATGGCTATCTTGGGGCATATAGGCAATGGGTTTTCGCCAAGCCGCCAGATGAGCTTTTCTCTGTGCTGTATCTTGATAGCGGATGGTGCCTGAAAACTCTAACTCACCAAATATGGCTTTTAATAAGCTTGATTTTCCTGCTCCATTTGCTCCGAGCAGCGTATATATCTTTCCTGTATGGAACTGAGCGTTGATAGCTTGGGCAACGGTTAGTGAGCCACGCTGTACAGTTAAATCATCTAGTTCAAGCATTATTATATCTTTATAAGGTTAATGACAAAAAATTAAGCAAATAGATTACGCATCCAATTAACCAGCTTATTCCACCATGACAGTATTTGAGGCGATGAAGTGGTTGTAGCAGATTGATCTGTAGTAGATACATTATCTTTACAGATACTTGCGCCACAGCCTAGTTGGATAAAAAACGTACCGTTAGGTTTGACTGGCAAATATTTCTCATGAAAATCTAGGTAGGTTTTTTCAGGATCGACATCGGTAAAGGCTTCGGGGTATAAGGCTTTTGCCATAAACTGAGCGGATGCTAAGTCGGATAGCGAGCGCGAGGCAGTATGGTAAATACCATATACTCGGTTATTTTTTACCGCAGGCAGATTCTCCCAACCGTTACGTGTGGTAAAGCCTTTAAGACGACGTTGGGCCTCATTAGCATCGATATCTATACCCATTGCCATGGCATTGGTCTGCTTCATACCCACTTCTGTCCCTGAGATAATAATAACGTCAGGTTTACTTACCAATAATTGCTCGGGATTAATAGGGCCCCAATTCTCAACAAACGGTTTACTAATATTATCACCGCCGACCGTATCAGCAATTGCTCCCCACATATTTTTGCCAAAAGTAAAGCTGTGCTCTTGTGGCCCTTTATCACCAAATTCAATATAAATTTTTGGTTTGGGTGACTTAGCGGCTTGAACCCGCTTTTGGATATCGGCAATCCCATCAGCGTATTCTTGAGCAGCTTGTTTCGCGCGCTCTTCTGTCCCTGCAATTTGTCCGAAAATCTTGGTACTGTTGGTATGGTTTACGACACTTTGGTCATTATAATCAACCACTACCACCGGAATATTTGCCGCCTCAAAACGAGGCATTTCAGCCTTTAACGTATCATATTGCCACTTTGCCAATACCACCACATCAGGCTTCATAGCCAAGGTTTTTTCAAGCGAAAACGTACCTCTATCGACATTACCAATATCGCCAATATTTTGTAAATTAGGTAATTTCTGACTATATAATGCCCAGCTTCCTGGATTGAAACTTTCCCAGAACTCTCGAGAAATACCTACCACGTTCCCAAAGTTTTCTGACCCAGTTGCTGCAATATAATCTGGATAATAGAACCCTAATACTACTCTTTTAGCAGGCACATCGACTTTAACGTCACGCCCTAATACATCATGAATTGTCTTTATTTCAGCTTGTGCATTTACTGCTGTCATTAATACTGCTGTCGCCAATGTGGCACGAATAATTGCTCTCATCGTTTACTCCAAATAATCCAAAATAAGAAAGGCACGCCCACAAATGAAGTCACAATGCCCACAGGGAATAATGCCCCTGGAATAATGACTTTAGACAACACCGATGAAAATGATAAAAAAGCCGCTCCAGCCAACATGGTCGCTGGTAAAAAGTAGCGTTGGTCTTCTCCTACCAATAGACGGG
>Ga0208670_100255_pt1 | contig 16590 bp, 11 predicted proteins | sample 24BtaG_FD_184098 | JGI IMG/M metagenome (GOLD analysis project Ga0208670, IMG submission 184098) | Marine viral communities from Cariaco Basin, Caribbean Sea - 24B_WHOI_OMZ_CsCl (SPAdes) (version 2) | ecosystem: Environmental > Aquatic > Marine > Oceanic | place: Caribbean Sea: Cariaco Basin...
TCTGCAAACAGCACAAAAACACTGGTAACGATGATAAAAGACAATACTGACGCCAAAGTCTCATTGCCTAGTAAGGCAACTAAATAGGGACTAATGGCGGACTCACCAATCACACCGGCTAAAATAGCGACGGCATTTAATAAAATTTGTACCACGGTAATAAAGCTACCGGGATTGTCTTGCATGGCTAAGACGTCAAGGGCTCGTACCTCACCGTCTTTGGCTAAAATTTGTAATTTGATTTTTCGGGCTGAAGCTAAGGCAAGCTCAGAACTTGATACGATAGCGCTTATCGCTATCAGTAAAAAAATAGAGATTACCGCACTGATTAAGGTCATGATAGTCAACTCTCAACTTTTTATACTCAAAAACTAGGCAACAGAAGCCAGAAATAATGAAGGCATAAAAAGCCGGATAGGGGCAAGAAAATGTTTTTGAGTAGCCGGCCAAAGGCAATCAGCACGGCAATAGGAAGTAATGATTTTTATTAGGCAGTATTATAGGTCATATCATAAAATTTAGCTTGTATATAAGCTGCTTTTGTTGGCAGTAAATGTGGGTTGTTAATTTGTCAGTAATGAATTGCCATTTTCCTTGATTAATTTTCAATCGACACCATAATAGAAGCATTAAAGACTCATATTCAGCTTTAAAACAATTAAATTCTTAATACTAAAAGAGGTCATCCTATGACTGATAATGCTCCAGTCTCTGCTATTGATATCGAACAATCTGACATTAAAAGCAATATTACTATTACCCCTTCAGCGCAAGACTATTTAACTGAGCTATTGGCGAAGCAAGAAACGCCAGGTATCGGGGTACGCATTTTTGTTGAGCATCCGGGAACCCCTCGAGCTGAATGCTGTATGGCTTATAACCAGCCAGGCGAAGAAGATGAAGCTGATTTGCAGCTGCCTTTTGAAGCCTTTACTGCTTATATCGAAGCCTCTTCAGTGCCTTACTTAGAAGATGCAGTAATTGACTATAACAAAGACCGTTTTGGTGGACAATTGACGTTCCGTGCGCCTAACTCAAAAGTGCCTAAAGTCGGCGCTGATGCAAGTGTTGAAGAGCGTATCAACTATGTTCTTCAATCTGAGATTAACCCAAGCTTAGCGGCTCATGGTGGCGACGTACAATTGTTAGAGTTGATCGAAGAAGAGGGTGTTGGCCTAACCGCAGTGTTAAAATTCGGTGGTGGTTGCCAAGGCTGTTCTGCAGTAGATATGACCCTGCGTCAAGGCGTAGAGGTTCAGTTAAAACAGCAAATTCCTGAGTTAACTCAAGTGGTTGATGATACGGATCACACCCGTACCGAAAATGCTTATTATAAATAGACTATAAGTACCTTATAAATCGACCTCGCTAATATGAGGTTCGGTAATAAGTATAATAATAATTAGTCATTATATTTATAAATTAGCTGGGTTATCATTGGATAATCCAGCTTTTTTATGACTTTTTGATTTTGCCATTGGGGTGACTTTTGTCTTATAGTAGCCCTTAGGATTTCATCTCACTAATTTATACCAATACGTTAAGGAAGCGATATGAGTAATACTGACAATGCCGTTGATAATCAGCGTTTAGAAACTTTGGCCATTCATGCCGGTTATACGGTAGAGCCGACGACTAAAGCAGTTGCTGTGCCTATTTATCACACCAGTTCTTATGCGTTTGATGACACTCAGCATGGGGCTGATCTATTTGATTTAAAAGTAGCCGGTAATATTTATACCCGTATTATGAACCCCACAAACGCGGTATTAGAAGAGCGTGTGGCAGCACTTGAAGGCGGTATCGGCGCTTTGGCAGTCGCTTCTGGTATGGCGGCAATTACCTATGCGGTGCAAACCATTTGTGAAGTGGGTGATAATATTATTGCTGCCTCAACACTTTATGGTGGTACTTATAACTTCTTTGCGCATACCTTACCGCGTCAAGGTATTGAAGTGCGCTTCTTTGACCACAAAAACCCAGCCGCTATCCATGACTTGGTGGATGAAAAGACTAAAATGGTCTTTGCTGAAAGTATCGGCAACCCACTAGGTAATATTATCGATATCGAAGCGCTGGCTGAAGCCGCTCATCAGCATGGCGTACCGGTGGTGATTGATAATACGGTGGCTACGCCTGCTTTGTGCCGTCCCTTTGAGTTCGGTGCAGACATCGTGGTGCATTCCTTAACCAAATATATGAGTGGCACTGGTACCTCTATTGGGGGCGCGATTGTAGATAGTGGCAACTTTAATTGGGGCGATTATCCGGAGCGTTTCCCTATATTGAATCAGCCTGATGTGAGCTATCATGGGGTAAACTTCGTTAAAGACGTTGGTGCTGCTGCTTATATTGCTCGTGCTCGCGTCGCCCCATTACGTAATACAGGAGCAGCCTTAAGCCCGTTAAATGCTTTTAGTATTCTGCAAGGCATTCAAACCCTAAGCTTACGCATGGAGCGTCATGTACAAAACGCTCAAGCCGTGGCTGAGTATCTAAAGGGTCATGATAAAGTGGCTTGGGTTAAATATGCGGGCTTATCAGACCATCCTGACCATCAATTGGCACAAAAATATATGAAGGGTACGCCTTCTGCGATTTTAACCTTTGGGGTAAAAGGGGGCCGCGAAGCAGGGGCTAAATTTATCGATGCTTTAAATTTAATCACTCGTCTGGTAAACATTGGGGACGCCAAATCATTGGCCAGTCATCCAGCGACCACCACACACCGTCAGTTGAATGAAGAAGAATTAGCGAAGGCTGGCGTGAGTGAAGATATGATTCGTCTGTCTATTGGTATTGAACATATTGAAGATATTAAAGCGGACTTAGAGCAAGCCTTGGCCAAAGCATAACAGATTATATTATGGCCAATATGGTTCAGGGTTGCGTTAGATCATGAGCTAATAGTGATAAGAACTAAATAGCTTAGGGTCCTTTGACTCCACTAAAAATCCCAGACTACTTGTAGTCTGGGATTTTTTATAGGGTAGAGGTTAGGTGCTTTCAAATTCGATAGGCTAAAAGATAGCCTCGTTATCGTAGGTTTATCTACTCTTAAATTAAGCCGATAGAATATTCTGAGCAAGGTTCTGATATTGTGCCACTGACAGACGAGGTCCAAACTGTTGTACCACTTGGCTAGCCACAGTACCTGCCAGTTGTCCACACTGAGCTAAAGAATGGTTTTGCGATAAGGCATATAAAAATGCGCCAGAATAGTTGTCGCCAGCCCCATTGGTATCAATGACTTTATCGACGTTAGGCGTAGGAACGTCAAGTAAAGTGATTGAGCCATCTTCTGCTTTTTCGCAAATGATAGTGTCATCAGCACTGTTGGTCACTACCGCCAAATGGCAGTATTGAGTTAAGGCTTGAGCGGCTTCAGTAATGTTATCGGTTTCGGTAAATAGTTGGGCTTCTTCGGCATTACAAAAGATAGTATCTACCCCATCACCCAAGACCTCTAATAAGCCCTCTTTGGCAAAGTTAACCACTGCTGGATCGGCGAAACTTACGGCGATTTTGGTATTGTTGGCTTTGGCCTGTTGGCGTAGCTTCTGCAGGGCAGGTCGCAAGCTTTCTGACATGGCCAGATAGCCTTCAAAGTATAACCAGCTGCTTTGAGTTAGGGCATCAAAATCGATATTTCCTTCATTGATATCGCTTGAAGTGCCTAAGAAAGTCTGCATGGTACGCTCACCATCCGGGGTAATGGCCACGACACATGAACCAGTGACACCGCCTGCTGATACAGACTTTTCAAAAGTAGTGGCGACCCCAGCTTGATTTAAATCGGCCAAATAAAACTCACCAGCTTTGTCATCACCCACACGGCAACCATAAAAAGACTTCCCGCCTAAGCTGGCAAAAGCAAACATAGCATTGGCCGCTGAACCGCCACCCGTTTGTTTTGAGGGCTGTAATTGCTGAGCTTCAAATTCTTTTAACAGCTGAGCTTGTTCTTCTAGGCTGGCTAAAGTCATACTGCCTTTGGCCAAGCTAGTCTGGGTAAGTTGTTCATCGTTCAATAGATATTCGTGATCTACCAAAGCATTTCCTACAGCCATTACATCGTACATAATATTTCCAATTTTTAGTATTTAAGGGGGTATTAATAGTATTTAAGGGGTAGTGATTTTTAGTGTGGCTATCATACTGTAATTTAGATTAATTGTGGAGGTTACTATAATCTCATAAAAATAGCCGTTAAATCGTGGAACATAGCTTAGAATTTCGACCAATTAAAAAATAAAATAAAAAAATAAAAATGAAAGTAATAGCGTATTTAAGCTATTGATTTTATTAATTAAATTTATTGTACAAAAAGTAAACAATTTAAGCCTAAGCCTTAGGAATTCAGTGCTGTTTGCTGTCAAGTTTTGAGTTATACACAGACTTATCCACAGGCGCTGGGGGTAACTGTGCAACCATTAGATTTCATAAGGCTTACGTCAGTGCTTAGCAAATGCTTCTCTTAGCTAAAAATAAAAAGTTTCATCAAGAATCTAAATACTGACTAAGTAGTTTCTGCATGTTCCACGCTAATAAAGCGATGGGATGTAGTGGATTTATTTTAGTCACTCTATTTTTATTTTAATTACTTTATATTGATAAACAGTATTAATAAACAATGATATTACGACGTCTGCTAAGCTAAAAATAGAATATAGACAATATAAAAACTGTCTACCGTAAAATAAGTTTGAATTCTGTAACGGTACGAGTAGACTTAACGCGCATTACGCCAATGGTCTAATAGTCAAGTTAGGACAGCGCCAAGACAAGGCAGTAATGTCTCTATTATTCTCAGTAAGGGCTTAGCATGAAAAAAATATATCTGGTACGGCATGGTCAAAGCACTGCCAATGCTGGCGGAGTGGCTCAACGTAATGCAGACATTGAGTTGACCGAATTGGGCCGGAGACAAGCTTATGACGTAGCAGAATGGGTGTTACAAACCTTGGGACAAGACCTTAAATCAGTCAGTGTCTCAAGCTATATCAGAACCCAGCAAACAGCGCAGCCTCTACTCGACAAACTCAATATACAGCCCAAGATAATTGAAGGGCTACAGGAGTTTGATTTATTAGGCTTCAGTCGTCTAAAAGGCGCATCATTCGAACAACGTATGGCCATGACCGATGCTTACTGGCAAGGCTCACCTCCTAACATCCCTCATGCTCCCGATGCTGAAAGCTTTCAAGACTTCTATCAGCGTATTCCAAAAGTACTGGCACAATTTGAGCAATTCGAACCGGGCAATCATGTGGTCTATACCCATGGCTATTGGATAAGCATGCTAATTTGGTATTTATTGGGTTTACCCGCTGATCAGCCAGAGCATGTTGCTAAATTTCGTCAATTTGAACTATCAATCCGAGCACAGAATGGGGAGGTGTTTTGCTTAACCCTACCTGAGGCGGCGCTAAAAAATAAATATGCACCCAGTATTATTAAGGTACGTACTTGCGTGGGCCAAAACTCTGACCTATCGGCTTCATAAGTTTCAGTCTTAGTGACACAGTCTGATGTGGCAGGTTATAAACACGCTCTATAGGGTAACAGCGTATAAGTAGCAATTAATGCTTTGAGATTCCTCTTTTATTCAAAGTATCGTGCTTTTTTAAGACAGGGTATTTATTTGAATTAAAGTTAAACTTGTTACGTTGGCTTTAAAAAACCATAAAAGACTCCATTAACTAATATCAGCATTTTTAAATGAAGCCACCCAAATAGGGATAGGGGCTTGGTTAGCTAAACAGCAGTTTTATGGCCAATAAAAATACGATAAATAATATGAGCGAAAATATGAAACAAGATAACGTAGCACCAGACCTGACTTTACATCCTAGTTTTGAATTAATCCAACAGCGCAAAATTGAAGCGTTGTCTTTAGATGTGATTATCTCTAAGCATAAACAAACCGGAGCCATGCATTATCACTTGGCACATCCTAGCGATGAAAATGCATTCTTAGTTGGTTTTCGTACTCAGCCTATGGACTCAAAAGGCGAGGCTCATATTCTTGAGCATACTGCCCTTTGTGGTTCTGCCAAATATCCGGTACGCGACCCTTTCTTCTCAATGATCAAACGCTCATTGAATACCTTTATGAATGCCATGACCGCTGCCGATTGGACCGCTTATCCCTTTGCTACCCAAAATAAAAACGACTACTTTAACCTGTTGTCGATATATTTAGACGCGTCTTTCTTCCCGAATTTACACCCACTAGATTTTGCTCAAGAAGGCATTCGTGTCGAACTTGATGAGCAAGATAAGCCGCAATTCAAAGGCATTGTGTTTAATGAGATGAAAGGGGCAATGAGTGGTGAGATAGACCAGCTGTATCACAGTGTGGCCCATCACTTATTCCCAACCACCACTTATCATTATAATTCTGGAGGGGATCCTGCAGATATTCCAGACTTGACCCATGCAGAATTGGTTGAGTTTCATCAAAGCCATTACCATCCTTCAAACAGTGTGATTATGAGCTTTGGTAATATTCCAGTACAGCAAACTCAGGCCAAACTACATGAAGATGCTTTGGCACAATTTAGCCTCGGCAAAAAGCATGAGTCTCGTCCTGAAGTTCGTCTAGAAGCGCCGATCCAGATTACTGAGACTTACACGGTTGATGAGATTGATAAAGCGCAGACTCACCATGCTATGGCGTGGTTATTGCCAGAGATTACTGATCCTAAACAGCGTTTGGCCTTGCGTCTGTTAGAAGGGGTGTTGATCGAACATGCAGGCTCTCCGCTGCGCGCTTATTTAGATAGTCATCCGTTGGCTACCGGTCCAAGTCCATTATTAGGCCTAGACGACAGTCATTTTGAGATGGTGTTCTACGCCGGTGTACGTGGCTCAGAGCCTGAGCATGCCGATGCCATTGAACAAGGTATCTTAGAGTTATTGCAGCAAGTGGCTGATAATGAGATTGACCCTGAAGCCATCGAAACCATATTGCATCAAATTGAAATTGATCAACGTCATATTGGCGGTGACAGTATCCCTTATGGTCTAAACCTGATGTTAGAAGGGTTTAGTACAGCCATTCATGATGGTAACCCGATTGATATATGGGAAGTTGATGAGCATTTACAGTGGCTACGTGAGCAAGTCAAAGATCCTGCTTGGTTGCCTGGGTTATTGCAGCAGCATTTGATTGACAACCCACATCGTGTGCGTGTCACTCTAGTACCGGATGCCACCAAATCTGCCAAACTGGTTGAAGCAGAGCAAGCGCGTTTAGACGCTCTTGAAGCCCGTTTAACTGAAGAAGATAAGCAAAAGCTTAAGGAGCAAGCGGCACAGTTAGCGGCACGTCAAGCAGCGCCTGATGATTTAAGTTTATTGCCTAAAGTGGGTTTAGAGGATGTGCCTGAGTCAATCAGCTTTACTCATGGTAAGCAGGTGCCTATTAAGCTGGCAGGTGATGACAGTGTGCTACATCAATATGAAGCAGGCACCAATGGCTTATATTATTATCAATTGATTATGCCTCTAGTGGGTCAAGATGAGTTGATTAACCACCCACTGTTGCCAATTTATCTAGGTCTATTGTCTGATTTGGGAACTGATACCTTGTCAGCGCGAGATTTTCAAGCGTTACAAGCGGCTCATTCTTCAGGGGTTACTGCCCGGGTTAGTCAGCGTACTGCCATCGATGATCCTAATGGCCTAACCAGTTACTTTGTGGTAGCGACCCGAGCATTAAACCGTAAGCCTGAAGCGATTGACTTGGTAAAACAAGTCCTTGAACACAGTATCTTTACCGAGCATGACCGCATCAAAGAGTTACTACAGCAAAGACGAGCAGGGTGGCAGTCACGTCTTGCCAGCTCAGGACATGCTTATGCAATGCAGACGGCAAGCCGTGGCATGAGTCGCCAAGCAGAACTTGAATATGTGCGTAGTGGTTTGCCGGCGTTAAATGCGCTAAAAGAGTTTTTAGGCAATGCGGCCGAAGATGATGCTAAATGGGATCAGTTAAGCCAAGCGCTTATGGTGCTACACAAGCGCCTAGCCAGCCTACCTAAACAGGCGCTGATTGTCTGTGAGCCTGAGCAAACAGCGCACTTTAAAGACCTTATTGAGAAAAGTTGGGAAGAGTCGCTATACACCAATAAAGTTGCGCAAGACACTCAGGCTCTAGCGGCCACTATTCCTAGTGAGTATACTCAGTTGCAGCTTAGCTTAGGGGCCGCAAGTGCCGAAACTAAGTTAGCGCCAGTAGAGAGACAAGCCGAAGACATGGCGTGGTTGGTAGCGACCAACGTCTATCACAATGCGGCCGCTTATCCTGTGGTACCTGCAGATCATCCAGACACGGCAGCGCTAATGGTATTAGCACCTTACTTACGCAACGGCTATTTGCACAGTGCTATTCGTGAGCGTGGTGGAGCATACGGTGGCGGTGCCGGCTATGATGCCAATGCCTGTGCTTTCAAGTTCTTTAGCTACCGTGACCCCCATTGTGCCGAAACTTTTGAGCACTTTGAGCAAAGTGTCAATTGGTTGCTTAATGAGCCTCAAAAGCCTGAGCAATTGAAAGAGGCTATCTTAGGGATTGTTTCAGGTATGGACAAGCCAGGCTCACCTGCTGGAGAAGCAGTGAAGTCTTGTTTCTCTGACTTACATAACCGCGGTGAGGCATGGCAACAAAAAATGCGTGGCAATATTCTGGCAGTGACCTTAGAAGATTTGCAGCGTGTGGCAACCACTTATCTAAAAGACAAGCCAAGCAGTAAAGCAGTATTGGCCCCTTATGATAAAGAAGAGGTGGTGCAACAGCTTGGCTTCAAAGTGGCCAAAGTGGCAAGCTAAGACTGGTATAGGCTGTGGTATAAAGCCATTAAGAAAAGAGGTGAGCTCAATGCTCACCTCTTTTTTTGCCCAAAACAGCAATTGTCTATAAATCAAAGCAATAAAGCATAATTTGTGTTTAGATAGCAGCCTATACGGCTACTTTCAAAAAACAGCTTATGTTTTGGAAGTTAGCCCTATTTTAAAGATCCTATTTTGACAAACCTACGAGAAAGCAATGTTTAGTGAGCAAGATGAGTACCATAACCCCAGTAAACACCATCATGGCCCAGACCCTGGGAAAATGACTAAGACTGACCACACCAAAAGTTACCGCTATTTATTGCGTTTTGCACTGCCTTACACCTTACTTTATGTGTTTGTGCCCTCTTTGCTAAACGAAGTGGGCTTGCCGCTCTCAGGAATTGTCCTGTCGGTTTTGGTCATTTTGCTGTTGAATATAGCGGTTGTTGCTCTGTTTAATCGGTTTGAAGCCCGAGCTTTAGAGAGAATAGAGTGTCATCGTATTGGCCTATTGACCTCGCTATTGACCTTGATTGCCACCTCATTATTAATGATTTATTCTTTGTATGATTTATCCGCTGGAGAGCTAAGCGTCACTGCATTAAAAGAAAATGGGGTGATACCCATGCTGGTCATAAGCGGCGCAATCGGCTTTGCCATTAACTATGTGGTCGTGGTTTATGGCTTATGGCTATTACAAAAGATATGGCCAAGGTCCCACTAAGCAATGAGCATCATAAACATTGTCGGTTAGCTAATAAGGATTAGCTACTGATTTAGTTAATCTAGTTCAGGCAATGCTTCGAGCTTTGTAAGCTCTGCTTCTATTAAATCTGGTAGGCATTCAAGATTTGGCAACGTCCGCGAACAACCAATAATTCCGAAATGCATTTTATCGAGATAGCTAGTCAAAGTAATGTTCAACGCTTGACCATTGAAAATGACTGAAGCGGGATATAGCGCAGTCAATGCTGCCCCATTCCAGTACAACGTCTCTTTGGGTCCTGGTACATTGGAGATGAGTATATTAAAGGCCTGTTTTTTGGGGTAAGCATTGGTCAATAAGTTAACGCCTTCCCAAGCATAACTAATGGCACTGTAATTAATAACTTGTGCCTGTGCCATACGCCCAAATTTATCTTTACCTATGGTCATGCTGGCATGAATGGTGTTGATTCTCTCTTTAAGATCGGTAATATCGGTTGCTAAATTGCATAATACCAACGAGGTTTGGTTGCCAGACACACTGTCATCCTTACGCAGTGAAACAGGAACGAAAGCGATTAAAGACTCTTTTGGCAACTGTTGTAATTGCAATAAATAGCTGCGTAATGCGCCTGAGCAAATGGCCAGTGCCACATCATTGGTGGTGACTTGTAACCTTTCTGCGATTTTTTGGAATCTGGATAAGGCATAGGTATTGGCTAAGAAAGTTCTGGTGTTTGAGATACGCTGATTTAATAGGCTAGCTGGTGCCTGTAAGGTTGACACATAGCCAACCTCATCGCGCTCTTTAATCTCATTTTTGAGTTCACCAAATACGGGCTTAATGCTCCCGATTTGCTCTTTGACGATGCCGCCAAAAGTACGTTTGGGAGGGACTATTTTTTCTAAGTTGCTCTCATCACGTCTTAGCAATGCCCAAGGGGGCAAGGTCATAACCTCAGTGGGTGAGGATGAAAGCGAGCGCTCAACAAGACGCATCGCTGCCACACCATCCACTAACGAATGGTGAATCTTAAAATATAAAGCAAAGTATTTAGCGTCCGGTTTATCGTCAGTGGCCAGCCCCTCTATGCCTTCGATAATATGACATTCCCATAAAGGGTAGTCCTTATCTAGCATATTGGCATGGACATCTGACACATAAGAAAGCAAAGCCTTACTTGAATAGGGCTTTGGCAAGGCCGTATGATGAAAGTGATAATGAATATCAAAGTTATTGGTGGTTTTCCAAAATGTTAAATTGTGAAGCACCTGATTAAAAGGAAAGGTAGGCGGCGTGTTACCCTTACGCATTTGACGTACTAAGTCACTCACAAAGTCAGGCTTTGCAGATGCCGGAATATCAAACAAAAACAGCCCACCAACATGCATGGGCTGTTTTTGTTTTTCAATTAAAAAAAACAATTGTTCTACTAACGAAACTAAGCGCATACGACCTCTTGCGACTTTGACCTTCTGGTCAGCATTATTCACGGATACCCAACTTTCTTTCGTTGCAAATAAGCTCTAAATAGGCCAATTCATTTTCAAGTAGCTTCAATAGACTTTGGGTCTTCGGTAAGGTTTTACTACAAGCAACAATACCAAACTCAATTTTATCCAAATAACTGGCCAAGGTAATGTTCATGGCTTGACCGTTGAATAGAATAGAAGCGGGATATAGTGCTCTTAATTCAGCCCCATTCCAGAAGAGCTTTTTCTGTGACCCTGGAACGTTGGATATAATTAGATTGAACGCCTGCTTTTTGGGATAAGCACTGGTCAGGATGTTAACAAGCTCCCAACTATAAGAAACCAAGCTGTAGTTAATTACTTCAGACTGATTCATACGACCAAAGCGTTGTTTACCATCATTCATACTACTGTGCACTAGCTTTAAGCGGCTCAGTGGGTTTTCTAAGTGAGTACCCAGGTTGCATAAGATAAAGGCAAATTGGTTGCCTGAAGCACTGCCATCTTTACGCATAGAGTAAGGTACCCAAGCAATTAAAGGCTCGTCTGGTAGCTCATTGAGCGCCAGTAAATAGTTACGCAGCGCGCCAGAGCAGATGGTTAGCACCACATCGTTAAGACTCACGCCTAAGTTACTGGCCACATTTTTGAACCTATTGATGTCATAGGATTCAGCGATGAATCGTCTTGAGCTTGAAATACTTTGATTCAAAATAGAGGCAGGCGCCTGAGTGGTCCTAACAAAGTTTGAGTCTTTGCTTTGCCCCACAGTGCGAGCAAGTTCGCTAAACACAGGCTTGGCAGTCTTAAATTGATCTTTAATAATACTAAGCGCAGAGCTTTTTTTGTCCGGTAAGATGCTTTCAATCTCATAACGGTGACGCATCATTAATGACCATAGCGGTAAGGTCATGGTCTCATTAGGTGATTGCGATAAAGATTTTTGCACCAAGCGCATAGCCGCGACACCATCTACCAATGAGTGGTGTATCTTAAAATAAAGACCAAAGCGTTTGGGGCGACCCGGGGCTTCAGGTTCAATACCTTCAATAATATGACATTCCCATAAAGGACGGGCTCGGTCTAATAAACGGCCATGTTCTTTTGAGATATAGGACAACAGCTCCCGTATTCGCGCAGGCTTAGGCAGGGCAATATGACGGAAATGATGTTCAACATCAAACTCTTCATCCTTAGTCCAGTAAGTCAAGTTATGTAGCACTTGGTTAAAGGGAAAGGTAGGTGGCACTTTGGAGTTTTGCATTTGTTGTACCAATGAAAGTACAAAATCTTCATCGGCTTCTACAGGCACTTCAAATAAAAACAATCCACCAACATGCATGGGTTGTTTTCGTTTCTCTACCATTAGAAAGAGTAAGTCTAGTATCGATAATAAACGCATAGCATTCCTTTGCTTAAATAAAGTGACCGCATAAAAGAAGTCGCAATTGTAGAGAAAAACTTATTGTCATAGCTATTTGAACACTCATAACGTAATCATATTAATGCAAAACCTATTGCAATAAAATAGGCAATGTGGCGGACGTCTTTATTTAAAAACGTCCCTGAAAAACAGTCGTTAACTAGAAGGTTAAACCACTGAGCGGTCTACTGAAAAAAGTACCCAGTTTGTGGTGAACTTGGTACGGCCATCTTGCGTTTGGGCATGCGACCGGCTAGATAAGAGGCTCGTCCAGCCCAGATGGCATGTTTCATAGCGTGAGCCATTAATACAGGATTGCTGGCGTGCGCAATGGCTGAGTTCATTAGCACCCCATCACAGCCAAGCTCCATAGCAATGGCGGCATCAGATGCGGCACCGACACCCGCATCTACCAAGACAGGAATGTTTTGGGCTTTGGTATTTTCGATAATCAGGCTTAAATTATGCGGATTTAATAACCCCAAACCTGAACCAATCAAGCTGCCCAATGGCATAATCGCTACGCAGCCCATGCTGGCAAGCTCTTTGGCCACAATGGGATCATCTGAGGTATACACCATAACCTCAAAACCATCGTCAATTAACTTTTGCGCTGCAATAAGGGTCTGCGTAACATTAGGATATAAGGTTTCTTGATCACCCAATACCTCTAATTTAACCAAGTTATGTCCATCTAATAGCTCGCGGGCTAACTGACAGGTACGTATGGCAGTGTCCGCATCAAAACATCCGGCAGTATTAGGTAGAATGGTATATTTTTCAGGAGAGATAACGTCTAGTAAATTTGGCTGATCGCTATGCTGACCAATATTGGTGCGGCGAATCGCCACGGTAACGATTTCAGCCCCAGACGCTTCAATAGCCTCGCCAGTTTGCTGCAAATCTTTGTATTTACCCGTACCCACTAAGAGTCTAGATGAAAATGTCCGGCTACCAATTTGGAAAGTATCGTTTTTTAGTGGTTCAATAGAGGAGAGAGAGTGGTTTTCTTCTGTCACGGTTTGCATAGTCATTCCAGTTACCTTGAGGTGAGAGGAAAAGGTGCATTCAATGATTGACTTATCATAACTACCCATCCTCGGGAGATGTCTCGGCATTATAACAAATTAGCAGAGGAATCAGGTCCTAATATCAAACCTATAGTCTATTTCTCCTCATTGATAGCCAAGTTATTGATGTTTTTGACTATTCGTCCTATTGGGCTATGGTATAAGTGCTGTGTTTAATGCTTAGGCAGCTATTAAGGCACTTGATAGCAGACATAACTTGAGTAATCCTTTATAATCCTTAAATAATATGGGTTAACAGTCGTTTTTTGAAACGACCTGTTTAAGCATGAGATTTGACAAGGGTTGGAATATGGATTCATCACGACAATTGCTATTGGGTACAGGCGTATTTATTGGTGGCGGCATATTGCTGTTGTCCATGGTGAAACAAATGGACGCTCCCAAAGATACCGCTGCAGATAATGCCATAAAAGTAGAACAAGTCAGCAGTGCTGTAAAGTCTGATCAAGACCCGTTGACCGCTGATCTTGAGACAGAAGAGCGCTTATTGGCGCAGAAACGTCTTGAGCGTGAAAAGAAAATGGCGCAATTGGATCAGAAGACACGTGAGTTTTTGACCGAGCAGGAAAGGGCAGAAGCCTTAGCCATGCAAAAAGCACGTCTTGAGAATGAACAGTATCGCAGTGGCGCCGCTGAGCCTGTTGTTGATGAAGTCCCAAAAGATCAAGTGACTTCTAAGGTGGCGGTTCCAGTGACCAAACCTGTGGTAACGGCAAGACCGGTAGAGCAGGTAGCGACACCTGTAACAGGTACTCAAGTACAAGCTCGAACTGAGGCTCAACCTGTTAAAGAGACTGTCAAAGCAAAGCCTGAGCCGAAGCCGCAAGCTGAAACGGCTTCAAAGGCATCTAGCAGCACCCAAAAGCATACCGTAAGAAGTGGTGAAGGGTTAATTAAGTTATCGCGTCAGTATAATGTACCTGTTGAAGCCATTGTCCAGGCTAATAAACTGTCTAAAGGCGCCCACATTCGAGTGGGGCAAGAGCTTACTATTCCCTCACGCAGTCAGGTAGATCGTTTGGTACGCGATTATAATGCAAGTAGCGGTAATCAGCAGAAGGCACAACAGACCCAAGCTGCTGCCTCTAAACCTGCAGCCGCAGCCAGTAAAGCCCCCACTAGCCAACAGGGGCACCAAGTCAAATCTGGTGACGGCCTCATCAAACTTGCCCGCCAATATAATGTGCCAGTAGAAGCCTTGGCTCAGGCTAATAATATGAGTACCAACTCTTCTCTAAGAGTCGGACAAAATATTACCATTCCGTCACGTAAGCAAGTCGAAAGATTGCAACGAGAAGCGGAGCAAAAGAAAGCAGCTGTTGCCAAAAAACAAGACGCTCAGAAGCGTTTGGCTGAAGCACGTCGTAAAGCGGCTAATGGCGAAGCCAAAGGCACTTTTGGGGTACAAGTGGCGTTGGCTGATAGTCAGCAAAAAGCCGATGCGATTGTGAAGGAGCTTAGAGCGGCTGGCTACCCTGCGACCACTAGCAATACCAGCAAAGGGGTGCGAGTGGTAGTGGGTCCAGAAAAGGGTAAAGAAGCGGCTTTGGCTCTAAAAGATAAAATCAATGCCGATCCAAACGCAGACGTGAACAATGCTTGGGTACTTTATTGGCGTTAAGGCCTCAGTTATTGACGATCTTAGTTTTGAAAATGGTAATGTAGAGCTAGGTGGAAAACTGGTTTCAATTAACATGACCTAGACCACAAAACAATAAGCCTTATTTATTTTAATAACACGACATTAGATGTCGTGTTTTTTTATGGACCTTCATAAAGCCGATGGCTGTTTGGATAATAAGTGCGATAATAAGCATATAAATAAGTGCCTAGAAATGCTACAAACGTTTGTTTTTAAAACGTATTTAAATACAGTGAGAGCATTTTCGATTTTGCGAAATTTAGCAGTAGAAAGGAGTTATAGGTAAGTCCTTTTTATTTTATAAAGTAAGAACTTTTCAATTAAGGCGGTAAGTGTTAGTGGATTTTATGATGTTAGGTGTCATGGTGTTGGTCGCACTCATAGTTATGATGAGTATTATAGGTCAGCGCCGCCATGACAATAAAAAAGTCAAACCGGTAAAGGGAGATGATCTTCCTATTTGGCCTTTTGAACCAATGCCGATTATGACCGATACAGAAGTGTTGTTTTTTGCCAAGCTACAAAAGGCAGTACCGGAGTATTACATTTTTAGTCAGGTACAACTTTCGCGCATCATTCAACCCAATGATGATGCAGGGACCAATAAAAACTTCTGGTTCAACCGTATTTGTCGTCAAAGCGTGGATTATGTATTGGTAGATAGAGATGCGCAAACCACATTACTGGCCATTGAGCTTGATGACTGGACGCATGATAGTGCGGCGAGAGTTAAAGCCGATGAAAAGAAAGATAAGGCGTTGGCCAGCGCCGGCATACCTATTTTGAGATTTCATGCTGAACGTATGCCCAGTGTCAATGTCCTGCGACATGATATTGAAATGGTGATAGACAAGTATTTCCGCAATTAATAAAACAGCAGCGTATTTTTAAGGAAGTTATTGAGTCAATTACCTTATTTGATTTACAGATAGCTTAATTTGAAAGTAGCTTAACCTAGAGATGACTTCGCCTAAATCTAATAGCGTGTCATCAAAAGGTTTTAGGTTGTCAAGTTTTAGAGTTTTAAGTTTCAGAATATTAAGTTTTAAGCTGTTAAGTTCTAGGAAGCTAAAATATTTTAATTCTCTGAAGAAATAAGCCCAGTATAAGAAGTTTATTATTATTAAGGTTAAGATTAGCTTAAGTAAAAGATGAGTTAGCACAATTCCATTCTATTAACGATGATTATACATATCTAACTAAATCTAAACAGGTATTTCTATCGATTTAGGTAATATAGCAAGTAGATAGATTTTCGGATTATAAAGTCAAGTTGTAATGTACAGTTCGGTATAGCTAGGCCGTATTGTTAAGCCAGGTCAAGTTAGCCAGATTTAGTTAACGATGTCTTCTGGCTTGAATGATATAAAAATAACTCACCCAGCAAGGAATAATAATGAAAGATAATATTGACCATA
>Ga0208670_100256_pt1 | contig 16418 bp, 27 predicted proteins | sample 24BtaG_FD_184098 | JGI IMG/M metagenome (GOLD analysis project Ga0208670, IMG submission 184098) | Marine viral communities from Cariaco Basin, Caribbean Sea - 24B_WHOI_OMZ_CsCl (SPAdes) (version 2) | ecosystem: Environmental > Aquatic > Marine > Oceanic | place: Caribbean Sea: Cariaco Basin...
TGTAGTAATGTTCAATGTCATGAGTTTCAACTGGACTGACCCAGAGATTACCGACCTGGTACTTGCCATCAACGAGGTTCATAAGGAAACACACCAGGCTGCAATCAAGTCACTGGACAAACATAAAGATAAACTAACTACACCATTCAAGCTTTAGTATTACTATAATCCCGTCTCATTTTTTGCAAATTTTTTCACCCTGCCCATAGCAGTTGTGTGGTTTTTTTTGCCCATTTTATCACACTACTACATTATACCCATAATGTAGTATGTTTTAGGTACTATACAGGACCATATTTCTACAAGTCTGCGGACTTTGCGGATAAAAAAAACGTGAGATTGTAATACAGACCATACAAGTAATACTAAATTATTAGGGTTCTTGATTTTAGTATTGTTAATATATTAATATATTCTATTTTTTTTAATAATAAAAAAACCAACTACAACTACTTATAATCATGTACTAACAATCACTAGTACGTATGCCTATCAAGCAAGCGGAGGACTATGATGCGCAGGCTAATGCGTACAGATTTGCCTATACTAATGCCCTCGGTAAGGGCAACTATATTGTTGCAGCGCATTGTGTTGAGATGTTAAACAGCACGCTAACGCCAGCCAACCGAATTGAAGATCTGCCAAGGTTCAGTATGCAAAAGCATGGGTTCAACTATAAGGGCAAGATCATAGAGCAGGCACAAGAATACTGCTTTAACTACATGCCTATGGTTGAGATGGCTATATCGAACGAACGGGCAAAGCTATTCCTAAGTTACCAACAAATGTCGATGTGATATGGTAAAGCTGGGACAGATTCAGGAACAATCTAGCGCATTTAAGAACCCAGTAAAGCATGGTCTTACGACATATCTCTGGGATGGCAAGGAATATCCGCTATTAAAGAGCATGAACCTGACAGAGATTGTAAAGCGCATAGAGGGTCAGCAGAAGCTTAACAGTTATTTATCAATCCTAATGTGTGGCAAGTCGGGCAGTGGAAAATCCACGCTTACCCAGACAATAATTCATCGGTTGTCATGTATGACAAAATCACCATATGTGATAAAGTGGTTTTCTGGCAAGGACATACACAGCCTGGATGAGATTATCGACAATTCCCAAAAGGGCTTAAAGTACATCCTAATCTTTGATGATGTTTCATTTGTAATGGACTTTCTACCAAGTAAGAGAAAAAAGGAACTTGCCGAAAAACTAACCCACATCAGGCACGATTTAAAGGGTCAGGTCATCACAATTTTAAATATTCACTATCAAAAGGCACTTTTGCCCATTATGAGGGATGCAGACTTTCGTATCATTACCAGCATGTCTGACCAGGATGCAGCCAACTGGAAAAACACGCTAGGCTGGGCGCATCGCTATGTGATCGATAGATACCAAAGGCAATACGCCAGCATGATGCAGAATGGTTACTGGTATGTCAATGGGGTCAACAAGTCAGGATCGTCACACCAGTCCTATTCATACCATACTAACAAGCCGTTCAGACTGGTACTATGTTCACCCACAGCAGGGTTATACCCGATACTAGTACCAAAGGAGGGATGCCCAAAGTGCAACCCAAAACACCAGGACTTACCGCAAAAGCTAACGCCAGAGCAGTTCCTAAAGAAGTGTGTCAACCCAAGGACTGACAAGCAGAATACCCATGCCTTGACGGCAATAAGATACTGGGCGTTCTATACAAAGGGACAGATTGATACGCTGCCGTCAGGCGCACAGGCTGCAACAAGAAAGATTCTCAAAGTGTCAAAGCAGTACGGGATTACGGACCAAGATGCACTTTATGAGCTGATAAAAAGCACAATCGGACACCCAAAAAACCTTAAAAAGAAACCACTAGTACCAAGCTAGTATAATGCCACAGCTAGAGACAGGCGTATTTGTTTTCATGTTAGCTTTTTCATTCGGGTTTATGATTTGGGGTTTTCTGAGGTCAGCTAGTGTATTTACGAACATTTTACGGATTGTTTCAATCGCAGCGTTCTTTGGTCTGGCTCTTTACATGGCATCAGGATATGAGGTTTCATCTACCCAGGAGATAACGATGACCAGCACCCAGGGCTATACGGAAACAACCACGCAGAAAGACATTCTAATCCCAGCAAATGATGCTGCATGGCTAAGCTGGATATTTACTGGCTTTGGAATCCTTAACATGGTCCTAGTGGTTAAAGAGGTGTTCCAGAAGTGAAAACCCTATTTTTGGAGATTTACTTGTTTATTTTATGCGTAAATGCTGGTATAATGGTGGTTGGTTCACTTAGCGATGATACACTAGTCACGCCATTTCCAAACGCATTAAACAGCATGGCATCCCAGAACGTGACCGTTACCGCCATGCCGAACATATACAATAGTACAAACCCAGCAGGGTCCTTGACGGAATCATTGACCAGCAACGTGACAAACGGGACCAGTACCACGGTTCTGGATCCTATCCAGGACAACTTTTGGTTTATCCTCAATTTGCCTAACATCTTCATAAATTTCCTCACGGGTGGCTTTATCTGGAACGTTTTGGCAATGGTTGGACTACCCAGCATCTTTGTGATAGCGATGCAGACGGTAATCGGTCTATTGCTTGTTGTGACAGTCCTTTACTATCTTACTGGACGATAGCCTCTTAACTTTATTAGGTACTAATTAGGGACTAGCTACATGGATTTCGGACAAATTCTGGGAATCGTTATAATGGTAGTCGGTGTCATAATCGGACTTATCATATACAATGCGTTCTCAGACGCTCTGGATTGTTCAACCTTAACAGGTTACAATACCACAACACCAGCATCATCCACTGACCAGGCCAAGGCTTGTCTAGATACCAAATCTAATGCAAACGTTGTCTTTGGAATCATCCCAGTGTTCATTATACTTGGATTGATACCATTAATCAGGGGAGTATTATCTAAAGGACTTTAAATCCTTTAGAACCTCATTTTTTTTATTTATAAAACTTAAAAAACAACTAGTACAAGGACTAACTTATGGCTGTAAATATAATTATACGGACATTATTATCTTTTTTTGCTGTTGGAATCGTGATGATGTTATTCATGCCCATCGTCTATAAGCTAGGATATGACATTGATGCCTGGGATAACGTAAGCACAGAACTGCTGGCAGCGAGGGATAACATGTATTCGATGTTTCTCTTAATACCAGTGTTTGCAGTGGGTGGCATACTCTTGTGGTCATACATGGCTAGCACTCGGAAAAGCCAAGATGAGTTTGTATAATGAAATGGCTAGGCATATCATTTATCGCAGCACTAATGCTTTTGCCACTTGGTGCGTTTCCGTTCTCTGAGGCACAAACCAATCCATTAACTGAAACAGGCAAGGACTATTTCCTAACTGATAATAATGACGGGTCATTTACATGGCAAAGTCACTATGATTATCTCTTAGAGAATAACGCCTATGTGCCTTATGTGGTTAGGGATGATCCCGACATAGTACAGATTGATGTGAGCTGGGGTAAGCTTGTCTTTGACAAAAACGCATGTGCTGTATCAATCTTTGATGGTGACAATATAGCAATAAACTCGGACTCTTACATTGTACGTACTGCCGAGATTGGTACGGACAACTGGAATGACCTTGCGGTCAATGACTCTGCATGTAATACGGTAATAACAGAAAACCCCAACGAGGTGATCGTCAGCTTGGTAAGGCAGAACAATGAGGGAATCTTTGAAATAGAGTATGTAATATCAGGCGGACAGGTAAAGACGACTACCAAATTTACAAACCAGCAATATCAAAATAACAAATTTGCATTTACACAGACTGTCAATTTGGATAATATAATAACGCTAAACGGTCAGGACATTGATTTGTCACAGATGCAGGGAATGACATTTGATAGGGATGTATTAGAACAGAACAGGGATCTTATCTTTGAGGCAAAGGAATTATTCTTTAACGCAGGGCTTGGCTTTGATCAGCTTTGGTCTATATCACTTTACGATGGCAAAGTAGCGCTAGACTATGGCAATCAGGGCGAGAACAAGATAGCGATAGGCGAAACCATCGAGCTAGACCCTACGTATGGTTATGCGAGCGCCACGGGTCACCGAGTTTATACCACTAGCTCAACTGGAAATAACTGCTCAACGACAGCAAACAATAAGGATAATTACCATTCTATTCACATGTACACGTCAACCAATAATAACAACTGTGCTTACCCATCATTTGAATGGAATACCAGCTCAATATCCACAAATGCAATGATAACAACCATGAATGTGTCATTGTCTGCATCCAGTACGACAAACGGTAAAAACATAGACATAAAGAAAGTGACCACGCAGCCATCCAGTGCATCCGCATCCCAGATGCTTTCGGATGCACAGGCAACCGGAACGGAGTACGTCAACAACATAGGATATAGCAACTCACCAAATACACTATCGTCATCGGCACATACTGACTGGGCAGGTCACAAGTCATGGTTTGCTGTTGCTTTCTCGTTAGATGACCAGTATAACAGGGGGAACATAGGCAGCAAGGTTGAGATCCATTATTCAACAAGTGGCCAGACACCCAACAGCCCGAACCCACAGCTACAAGTGATCTATACCATTGCGACCGTACCCAATGCAATAACTGACTTGGCAGCAACATATAACACCCCAAACATTGACTTGACATGGAGCTTGCCAAGCGATGGCGGATCAGCGATAACATCATTCAAGGTTTATCGCAGTACGGATGGATCTAACTATTCATTATACAATACAATAACATCATCTACTGCAACATCATATCAGGACACAAGCCCAAGCTCAGGAAATACAAACTATTACAAGGTTAACGCTGTCAATACAGTAGGCGAGGCTAGTGATTCAAACGTGGCATCCGTATTTGTTGGCACACCGCCAGATCCACCGACCAGCTTGACAACAGCAATAAACAACCCAAACACCAGTCCATTTGTAATATCATTATCCTGGACTGCACCAACAAACATGGGATCTGGGACACTAACAGGCTATGAGATAATCAGGGATGGCAGTACAGTAACCACAACGTCGGGTTCTGGAACTACATATAGTGATACGGTATCTAGTTCTGGAACATATGCTTATACGATAAAGACAGTTACAAACCACGGAACCAGCACAGCATCAAACACGTCAAACATATCAACACCAAACCCACCTGATGCAATAACTGACTTGGCTGCAACTATAATCTCAGATACCCAGATTGATTTATCATGGTCGGCACCAAGTGACGGAGGATCAGCCTTAACTAATTACTACATATTCAGGGATTCGGTAAACATCCAGAATCAAACTACAACCACATACCAAAACACTGGTCTAACTGGAAACACATCATACTATTACAATGTCTTTGCGGTAAACAACGCAGGGACCAGCCTAACCAGCAACACGGAGACAAAGACAACCTATACGGCCGTGACTGGTTCAATCGGCACTTCATACACAAAGATGGGCGCAAGCTTGCAGATCATACCAACAGCGAACATATCGGCTGGAACGCCAACCCCCACATTCAGCACCATAAAGGTGTATGATGATGGCGTACTTTACAAGACCGTATCATGGGGAAACGTCTATTATCATTTCCCTGATGGCAATCAGCACACTATAACATTGACAGCGACAAACTCAACCCATTGGAATAATCCAACCATATCATCAGGCAGTATAACGGAAACATCCGACTATGTGCCTAACTGGAATAGTAACAATGTTGCATATAATACAACAAGGACAAACAACACCTTACAGCTAGACGTTAACAGGGACATAACGGCTGGATGGGACCTATCATGTGAGTTCCAGACCACAGCGCAGGCAATGGCAAAGTCATCTGGCTTGACCGCAGCCAGTACAAACGTGTGGGCTTATCAGACTCAGCCTTTGGCAATGTCAGACGGTGAGCATGTCTATATAACATGCAAGGAAAACTCTGACATCATTTTATCATTTACCAGTTATGGTCCTAATTTGATCACCGGAGGCATCAGCGTTCTTGACGACATGATGGGCGACTTTTTGGGTGCGCCTGCTGCATTAATCTTCATAGTATTGGTGGCTGGATTGTTCGGAGGCAGAACCGCACCAACTGGAATCTTGCTGGTGTTGGCTTTGGTTGGCGTGCTTGGATTTATCGGCTTTATGACAATAGACGAACTTACCTGGGGTATTGTGATGATTGCTGGAACTTTGGGAATCTTCATTGGTAAACGTTTCCTTTAAGTAGTACCGTATTAGCACAAAGTTAGTCATGCTTAGCTTTTCGTTTCCTCAGATGGAAATACACAACTCAAAGGAACCAGTTGCCATGGTAATGTATCCCTCAAGGGTAGTAAAGGCGTACAAGCTTAGGGTTCTTTCTGGGAAATATTTCTATGTCAGGGAGGCAAAGAAGTTTGAGGGCATATTTGAGCTGGATCCAAGGCGTGCCTTTTTCATGGGCAAGACACCGATCTATTTCTTTGACTCAAGGAATTGCATGCCCATTGATCCCATAATAGTGGACGAGCTTGCAATCTTTGCAAAGTCCAACCAGCTAACCAGGATCACCACAACCGACAAGACACACTCAACTATGCTATTGGATATAATGAAAACAGTCAAGAATCTCTCAGATGGCCTGACGGTACTAATTGAAAGGGTTACAAACCGCAACAAGGAGACTAATGACGTTTTGAACACGTTTACACATTCACTAGCACAGGCTGAGGGACCACTGCCAAGCGATGAGGAACTGGGTTCAAGGTTAACAAATCACCTGGTTGAAAAGGGACTCTTAAACGCAGATGAAAAGGGCATGATTGATGCCCAGGTTGCACGGGGTGAGATGACCATAAACATGCTGGTTGCAATGCTAAGGGACAAGGAAATACTAAAGATTACCCAGCCAATGAGACAAGAAAATCACCTGTTCTTAGAGGAGTTCGGAGGCTATAACCCTGAGCAGCTTGCTGGGTTTGTGGACAGGCTAAGGCGCACGGACAAGGGTGTTAGGACAATGACCAGCGTACCAATCAAGAACTGGATGCCTGCATCCATAATCATGGCTATTTTAATAGGCGGTTCGATAGCTGGCATGATTCTATTCCAGAACGTTGGGGACCTTGGCGCATTGTTGCCAATGCCTCCAGAACCAGTCCAGCCAGTCCCAGAGATAACGCCAGCGCCAGAGATACCACCGCCTGACATGGACAAGCCAATAACAGAGCCAGAACTTGTATGGGACCCAGAATTGCAGCAATGGATTGAACCATAAAATGATATATCGTACTAGCTAAGACTAGTATTATGGCATTTGGTGACGCATGTTTCGAGACATTTGAGACAATGTGTGGCGTGTTTGAAAATCCGTTTTCTGCTGTGATGATGCCATTCCAAAACGTGCTTGGCGACCTTACCCTTGTGATAGTGTGGGGTGCAATACTTGGAATATTATGGCTAAAGACGGAAAATCTGGCACTTTGCAGTATAGTCGGCATATTAATCAGCAGTACTGTCACAGGTCTATACGAGCCAGCCCAGGGCATTGGATTATTACTGGTGGGCGTGTCGGTTGGAATCTTAGTGTTCCAGTTGATTAGGCACAAGGTCCAGACGTTTGCTTAGTGTTAATATAGTACCATATTAGCACAAAAGTATTGAGTTCTGATATATTACCATTTTATGAGAGGTGTGCAGCAGACATGTCGGGTCAGGCGTATGATCCCAAGTATTTCAGGGCGATAGGGATGGTTTTGCCGAAAAACTCTGGTATACAGACTACATATACGGATTATCATTTAGGAATGATCCAGGCATCAAACCAGCACTGGAAATTTCGCAAATATGCAATACCAATGACCAAGGCTAGCGAGTACGGAATTGCATCAATATCATCTGAGGGCGGTGCAGCAGTAAAGCAGTTCAACACGTTCAGACAGGAACAGAGCCTCCATTCAAAGAACCTTGGACCAAAGGCAGACATGTGGGACAAGGTATTTTATGGCAAGGACAAGTTTGAGGGCAACGAATGACACTTGAACAGCTTGGCTGCCGTAGTATGGTAACATCACGCAGCAAGGATGCAAGAATGTGCTGGACTTGCGGACATAACGCCAGGATAATAGACAATAAATGTGCGTGCTGCCATCAGCTAGTACGAAAACATGAAGATAAAGAGGTCTTGGCAATAAAATTAAACCTGGACGATTGTATCAGTGGGTTAAAAGAAATAGAGTATAGGTTCTATACGCCAAAAAAGGTTTTTTGGGTCAAAAAAAGCACGCTTGACGAGTATATCAAGTTAAAATCAACAGACAGGTTTGAAAGATTCTATCATTTTATCAAGAAACACAGGGATGATGGTACACTTACCTGGATAAGACGTGACCTCTAAAGTTAATTAAAAACTGTTTTTAGTTATTTTTGGGGACTGCATTACAACGATTAGGCATGATAACAATGTGGGATGATCCATTATTGTTTATTAATTACCTAGTACCAAATTAGTACCATGGGTCATAGAGGCGGAGGGCGTAGAGGTGGCGGACGATCTTCACGCAGTAGCAAGTCACGGTCACGCAGCTCCTCACGTTCTTCAGGTACCTCTAGATCTAAATCAAGTGGACCATCGTCTTCCAGTTCATCCCGTGGCGGTTCACGATCGGGGTCGTCTGGCTCAAGATCGGGCAGCAGTAGATCATCAAACCAGGCTCAAGCTTCCGCACAGACAGCAACAGCCAAGACGCTTTCAACACAAGGCAATATGAGCCAGACACCCAGAATACAAACCAAGAATATTATCAAGGGCGTTGCGCCTGGTAGTAAGGAGATGCAGACTATAAACGCCATATATGAAAGGCAGCGTATCACCAGGGAACTAAACAAGGAAAAGCAGAAAATGACCCAGGCAATGCGCAACGCAAAGAGTGCAAAAGAAGCTATTGCAATTAGAAACAGATATGTTAAACAGAATAAATTTTTAGCATCCCAGCCTACATTATCCCAGGCTAACAAGCTTATTGCCGAGGCTGGCAAAGAGGGCTTTGTAAAGACAGGACCAACGGGCAAGCCAATAGGCATGGTCGTGCCAAAGACAGACATCTTCAAGGACGGGCAACAGGTAGGATCGATAACAGGTTCCAGTCCAGGCGCACAATTTGGGTTTGCACAGCCAAAGCAGACCATAAGATCAACAAAGTCGATATTTGACACCATACCAAAGGCAGCAGCGCAGCCAGAAATATCCCATGAGGGATTCTTATCAGAGAAACAAAAGGCATTTGAATTTTTCCCAGAAATACCAACGGGTAAGGAACCGCTAGACCGTTTGTCTGCTGGTTTTGTAAAGGGATCATCCAACGTTGTGGCAGGCTTTGGAAACGTAGGCGTGGGGGTTCACAACTTCTTTGCGCCAGAGGGCAAGAAAGTAAATGAGTTCGGATTCTATTCCACGCCCGTGACAAACTTAGAAACTGCCTTTTTTGGCGTGGGCGTGTCGGCAGTAAAAAAGGGAATAGGCGACAAGGACTATGCAGATTATTCCACTGACAAGGCTGGCAAGGAAATCACCACGGGATTCGAGCAGGCTGGTGAGAACTTCTTTAAGGATCCGTTTGGGTCTGCTGGCTCTATGGTTGAAATTGCGCCATACCTTGGCGTGGCAGCAGCTAAGGGAGGCGCAAAGCTGATCACTGGATTCATGGGTAAGACCAAATACAGCAAATCACTTAAAAAATCAGACGACTTTTTTGCACTTGATAAAAAGAAAGGAAAAACAACGGACATGTTTAGTAAGGCATACTGGGACAAAGGACCAAAGCCCAGTATCATACCAACGGTAAAGACCCCAAAGGTAACGGCAGCAAAGCCAGGATATACAGCCAAACAGGTGACAGATTACTGGACTGGTAAGGATTATTTCAAATCAACGTCAAAGGCTGGTCAGGTAACAGTACAGAAAACAAAGCAAGTGACAAAGGCAAAGCAAAACGTTGGGTTGAAATTCTTTAACGTGCAAAAGGTAAAGACAAAGCAAAAGGGTAAGCTGGGCGTTACGCCATTGTTAGTTCCAAAGACATTATCAAAAACAAAATCAAAAGTTACAACAAGACAAGCTGCTGCAATGGGAATAGGGACAGCAGCAGGAACCGCAGCAGTCACAGCTACTGATTTCTTTAGATCATCAGCATCAACGGCAGGAATGACGGCAGCACAGAAACGCAGGCTTAGGGACGGATATTATTCTGGACAAAGAAAAGGATTGAACCGTGGAAAAAAGGTATTCGTTGGTTGGAACGTTGACCCCAACAAAGTGGGCGAGTTCCTAGAGGGACCAGCTTACAAGAAATCTTATTCTGCTGGACAGATTAATGCAGACCTTGGGATTAGGACCACAAAGGCAGCAAAGAAAAGAAAAAGACAAAAGAAAAAGACGGGCCTAGAGTTCTTTAACAGTTAAATTCTGGATGCAATGCTGCAAACAGCTTATGGTCACAAAATTTGGTTCCGTGTTCGGAACATGTAAGCGATTGTTTATTAGGAAATACACGCACTAGTTTGTCATGTTTGGAATCAAATACAGCTATACCATGTTCGCCCAGTTCGCCAAACTTGAGGTGTGTTAGCCTTTTCTCCAAAAATTCCTGCTTTGAAAAAGATGATTCCAGCGACATCATTGCCCACTGTGCAAAAGAATATCCAAAATCAACACTATCAAATTTTCTCCTTAACTCATCAAGTCTTTCAGATGGAACCGACAGGTTCGCATACCCATCCCGAGGCATGTTATAGCATAGGAACCCACAAACCAATAAGCATTTTGTAAGTACTAGTTATTTAGCACAAAAGTACTAATTAACTGAATAAATGTGCTAGTTGGGTACTACTTATTTACTAGTTATTGTTACTAGGTTTATGGCTTCAATACTGGCATGCCCTAATGTTTTTGAGGGAATAAGGTGCGCTGACATCAAGCTGACTGATTATGTTTACTTTGCTTATTATGTTATATCTGATTTCTTTACGGGGGTAATTGTATGATTACTAGGGACGAATTTATCGCTGGGTTTGATGCGCCAAGTACGCAGATGAACGCAAAAAGCGTATTCAAGAGGTTTGACCAGTACCTTGCAACAAAGAAATCAGATGAAAAGGAGTTCTTTGATAAAATGAATATGGTCGAGCAATCTGACAGGGCTAGAAAGATTAGGGAGATCCAGAACTTCTGGCTGGATTCTGGCAACTCTGTAAATACAATCAAGGTCTATCGGTCGTTCCTGTTGGAATGGCTGGAAGAAAATGACATTACAATATCACCGTTAAAGCTAAAGAAGCTTGCAAAGATTCCAAAAAGACTAAATGAAATGCCATACACGCCAGACACCAAGACCGTGCTAAAGATAATCCACAAGCTGAGCCTTGAGGATGCCACATTCTGCATTATTCAGGCAACCAGTGCAATGCGACAGGGTGAGGTTCACGACCTGCGTGTATGCGACATTGACTTTGACCATACACCTACAATGATCAGGATAAAGGCAGAGAACACAAAGACCAGGACTGAGCGTCTGACCTTTTTAACGCCAGAGGCTAGCAAGATGCTAAAGAAACTAATTAAAAACAAAAACATTTCTGATCAGGACCGCATCTTTACAAAACACATGACCGTCTACCATGCCAACCTACGGGTTGTACTCAGAAAGCTTGGGCTTGATGATAAGTTTGTCACGGGCAGGATGAAAATGTCTTTACACCGATTTCGTGCAGCAGCGAACCAGGCTATAACCGAGGCAGTTGACCCACGCTATGCGGATGTCATCAAGGGTCATATTTCTGGGCTTAGGACGTATGATGCTGGTGATCTTAAGAAGATGTCACGGGATTATAAAAAGGCAGTACCATTGTTAACGCTGGACAAGACCCAGCAGCTTGAGGAATTGCAGGAGAAAGAGGGCAACAAGGATGCCACCCAGGATATAATGATTCGTGAGATTGAGAACCTAAAGCTTGAGATGGAACGGATTAAAGATTCACAGGTTAAACAAGATTAAATCTCGTTCTCATTCAACCATCTCCTAATAAGTTCGACAACAAGCTCTTTTGGCGTGGTAAATCCCTTAGCCCTAAAGGTTGGATCGTCTACTGCAATTTTCAGCTTTTCAAACATCTCTTTGGGTAAGTATACAGATACCCAGTCGTCACGTGTCATAATTAGTTATAATTAAAGGTAATTATAACCCTTTGACCATTAGCTAATGAAAAATCAACATAGACTTTTTTAATAAGTATATGTAATTACTGGTAAGTATGAGTAATTTAAAGACAGTAAGCATCGAACCGCAAGCACATACCGAATTTATGAAGATCTGTGAGAAAAACAAGCGTAATGCCAAGGCGCAGTTTGAGGTCATCCTGGATCATTACAAAACTTGTAAAAGGGTGGGTTCGATTTGACTGCTTTAACTACCGTACGAGTTTGCAACAACAAACACCTACATGTCTTTTTATGCAGATACAATGACGGTAAAGGGGAGTTATCCGAGTATCTACTTTGTGATAAATGTAGTGTCTTGCCTCACTGGCGTAATCCAGTAACAAAGGAGGTTTTGAATTGAATAAAGATCCTGATTATACATATGACGGTCATATGATTGCTGTTCGTATTCTAGCAAGTAAGATGTGGCTTGATGAGGTGCTAGATAATGAACCTTAACAAGGTCATTCGTGCCTTATTACGGGTCAAGCCAAAGGTTATGGTTAGCACGTTCAAGGGCTTTGATGATGATGTAAAGGATAAGGTCCTATCCGAGATGCAAAGGCGCCTGGGTGTTCTGCAATGAACGATATTAGAAATAACATCAAATACATCTTAGATAATTTTCCTTTTACCAGGAACTTTGACAATCTTTCATTCTACAAGTTTTACGAGCCAATTATCAATAAAACGGTAAAGCTGGAGGACTGCAAGACCGACCCCGAGAGTGTCAGGCGGTGCAAGCAGCTTATGGTCCAGCATGAACCCGAGAGATATGGTCCAACAGACCCAGTATTATATCAAAAATTGATGGAAAACCAGGCTAGAACAAAAAAGATGGTGATCCAGGCTTATGGGTAAAAAATGGCGTTCTGAAAAGGACAGCAAGCCAAAATCCATGTTCAGAAAGGACAATCATGGTAATTATTACCTAGGTTCTACGAGATTTACGCCCATTTCTATCATTCTGGCGTGTGCTTTGGGTGCCATATTTGGTATGATAGGCATATCTTTGTTATTCAATTTTCTCGGAGGTGTAGATTAGATTAGAATTAATAAATTATTTATTAATTTAATAATTTTATTTTAAAGAAAAAATGGAAAAGATAAAGACGTTTTCTGTGACTGAGGACAAAAAAGACCTCATGGACGAGTTTCATAAGATAAGATGGCGTGAGCATAAGCCATTTTCCACTATGGTATTACATGCGATAGAAGAATACACCAGGAACCACAAGGATGGGAATGACAGCTATACACTGGACCAGTTTGATACTGATTTGATGAGTGCCACGCCTGCGTTTTTTCGACCATTGGAACTGTGGAAACAGTGGGTTATGGGTCTGTCAGAAACAGAGTTCAAGAAGTTCGACAAGCGAGTTAACGAGTTCAGGAACCTATCCAATCATTATTTTGAGAAAAAATGAAATCAGACACTTGTTCGGTATGTGGCAGAAATAAGTTTGATCATACAATCAAGGAGGCAAACATATGCAAGAGGAATGGAGCCAGATGACCATCCTATTCGTACCAAAAAGACCGAACAAAAGCACGCATGAGGATGAGGATGAACTCGATAACTCATCTTAAAAATATAACAGTCCAGGACGAATGGGTTACGCCAAAGCCATTACTACGTTCTGCAATGGTCAATTTTGACGTACTGCCTTTTTTGGACGTAGCTTGTACCGAGGAAAACGCACAGTTTTTTGAACACATAACAAAAGAGGATGATGCGCTATCAAAGGAATGGACATTAGACTTTTTCTGTAACCCGCCATATTCCCATGCCTATGACTTTATGAAAAAGGCATACGAATCACACATAAAACATAACGTAACGGGCTTGATTCTGGTATATGCCAAGACTGACACCAGATGGTGGCATGAGTTTGTCGAGAATAAGGCAGAGGTTCATTTCATTAAAGGACGGGTAAAATTTTACTTGGACGGACAGATTTCAAAAAATTCAGCACCATACCCAAGCTGTTGGATCATATATAGAAAACATGAATGACAACCTTTGCGTTTGCTGCCACAAGAAAAAGGCGAACCATTACTTTCTCTGTGCGGATTGCTACTATCATGACGAAATTTGCAGGAGGGGGCATGAATGAAATTCTGGCAGCTTTATCTTTGCATAATGTTATTTCTGTTCGTTTATGTTGCAGGAATCCCTTTAATATCACCAGCCTTTGCAGACACTACATTTATCAGCATCTTTACAACAAACTGCCCAGCTTGCCCGACTATAACCGAGTTATTAGAATATGACAATTCAAACAAAAAGATCTCCGGAAACTTTACCGACAATATAAGGTCAAAGCCACAGCTAGACAATCACCTAAACTGGTACAAGATAAACGCAAAGAATCAAACCATAATATTCGTAGAGCCGACCGTCAACGACCAGCTATCATTCAATGCCAAGGTAAAGCAGATTAAGATAGTTCCATTTTTTGCCTTTGACTATTCCAATATGATTATAAACGGCACAACGACCCACACCGAAAAGCGAGTAATATCAGACAACTGCCACACCGCACAGATTGCAGCAACGTGGCAAAATGGTACTAGTTCGTGGAGGTACTTACTAAATGATACAATGGTCTACATGGCCAATAACTGTGATGCTGGGTTTACCGCTGTAAACAGTACGATAACAACCCACTGGGAAACAAAGAATACAGAACCAAACCCCATCCCTTGGGTACATAGTGGCAAAAGAATGACCACATTAGGCGAATTTTGCAGCGACAAGTATCCCTGCCCTGACTATTACTGGACTGCACCAGAATGGTGCAATGCTGTCTTATCCTGGTATAATCATAACAAAATAACACATGAAGCCTTTGACCGATTTCTCATCTGGGTAAATGAAAATGACATTACAAATGAATATCCATATCATGAACCTGCCCGTTAGTATTCTAATAATCGGTCTGATGATGACCTTTTGCTTTATGTTTAGGCGTTCCTAGAATCTTTAAAAGGTACTAGCCATAATTAGTACACATGATTGACAACGTAAAGCTTGTAGATGATGAGCATTGCGGTCCTATTTGTAAAATTAAGAAAGGCATAGGCAAACGCTATCAGGATTATAGACAAAAAAAGATTGAAAGTATGGGTTTTACATCAGAAGCTGAATACAAAAAAGAGGCTGAAAAGGCTAGGGAAAAGGGCAGGATTCGAGCTCAGAAAGAAAAAGCAGCTAGTAGATTCAAACAGATACAGCAAGAAGCTTATCATAAAGCTGGGGGTAAGACAGGCAAAGGACCATCTTTTATAGAGCAGTTTATGGGTGCTGGCACTAAAACAGCCAGGACCAAAAAAAGACGTGTTACAGCTAAACCGCAATATACCATAGTCAGTGGACAAGCTTATCGTATTGCAACACCAAAGCCAAAGGCTAGAAAGCGAAAGGCTGCACCAAAGAAAAGAAAAACAAAGCAGAATGATGACTTTTTCGGACTAAATAACCTAAAATTCTAAGATGGAAATCTGTTCAGCTACTTTAAATTTAATTGCCCTATCGGTAGGATTATCAGCTACCATTGTCATAATGGGACTATTCATTGCCACCACAAAGAGGATGCCAAATGCAACGCATGGTAAAGCAGTATTGGGTGGCGGTTCAGACTGACGAGGGACGGGTCTTTTACAGGGGTCCGTTCTATTCCATGGATGCAGTAACCAGGGCTAGAGGCTGGGCTACCATGCAAGGATACAGGTCGGTAGTAAGGACTAAAATGGTAACAAAGCCATATTCATAAAACCTTTTAAATTTGTACTAGTTTGGTACTATTATGACATACACTGGTAATAACAAAAAAATCTTTGATCAAATGTTCAAGAAAAGAAAGGGCAAAAAGAAGATGCCAGATTATCTAATGGTAAATCAATAATGGCTGAACTATCCGAAAGGGAAAAGAAAATAGTAATTATTCAGAATACCATAGCAAACCCAATGATGCGTGACGTACCATTTGACACGTCAAAGGCTGCACTTGTAGCAATGTTCAATGTCATGAGTTTCAACTGGACTGACCCAGAGATTACCGACCTGGTACTTGCCATCAACGAGGTTCATAAGGAAACACACCAGGCTGCAATCAAGTCACTGGACAAACATAAAGATAA
>Ga0208670_100260_pt1 | contig 16167 bp, 28 predicted proteins | sample 24BtaG_FD_184098 | JGI IMG/M metagenome (GOLD analysis project Ga0208670, IMG submission 184098) | Marine viral communities from Cariaco Basin, Caribbean Sea - 24B_WHOI_OMZ_CsCl (SPAdes) (version 2) | ecosystem: Environmental > Aquatic > Marine > Oceanic | place: Caribbean Sea: Cariaco Basin...
GGCCAATACAATCCTTTTACTTCAGAGATCCCGATCAAAATTTGATCGAGGTTTCGTCGTACGGAACCGCAACATAACCAGTCATTCAAGTTCGTTCCCGGCCTGGCGGCCGTCCACCGGACGCCCTAGTCGGGCGCCGCTTAATATTGGCGTTAGATGATCGAGGTATCACAAAATAAAAGCATGAACATCAAGAGCTTCAATAAAACCGTTAATCTAGGCGCTAAGACCGAAATTGACAAGGCGTATTATTTAGCCTATTTCCTATGTAACCTTGAAGGTGAGGAAGATTTCACTGTTGACGGCTTGTGTGAGTGCTTGACTAAGCTCGATTTCTCGCAGCCTAACAAGGCGCGACTGAAAGGAAAAATTCAGAAGTCGAAGGCATTTATAAAGGGTGGTAGAACCGGATCTTTCAAGCTGCACGCAAATAGTGTCAAAAATATTGAAACTGAGTTTCCAAATATCGCCGAGAAATCGGAAGAGATCGTATTTGGAGATTCAATATTGCCGACAGCACTGTTTTGCAACACCAGGGGTTTCATTGAGTCCCTATCAAAGCAAGTAAACGCATGTTATGAAAATAATCTTTTTGATGCGTGCGCAGTAATGATGAGAAGGCTTCTTGAGGTTTGCCTTATTCTCAGCTACGAAAACCTGGGTATAGAGACTCAAATCAAAGATGCAAATGGAGACTATAAACAGCTAAATGTAATCGTTGCCAATGCGAAAGGGAACGCCACTCTTTCCCTTTCTCGGAACACTAAGGCCTGTTTAGAAGATTTTAGAACTGTGGGAAATTTTTCAGCCCACAAGATCTATTATAGTGCAAAGAGACAAGACGTTAAGAAAGTATCTCTTGAATACAGAGCGGCTATCGAAGAGTTGCTTTATAAGTCAGGGCTAATAAAATAGTATAAACAAGGAGTTGTCGTGGAAGGTCAAACAAAATTATATTTAAATATCAAGACGGGCGAAATTTCTATAGAAGGAAGTGAGGAATTTGTTTCCGGAAAAATGGAAAGCCTAGAAGATATTATATCTCTAATGCAGATTGAAACAGGGTTTTCTTCAATGCCAGCACAAAATAGAGTCGCTGATCCAGAAGACTCTGAAGAAATTGAACCGGAAGGTGAGGAAGGCGCAGTAAAGCCTGGGGGCTCCTTAGTTGTGCCTGATGTATTTGGTGAGTGGCTTCATATGTTTAAGGACGACATAAATGGCCAGGATAAAGCTTTAATTACCGCTTACTATGTTCAGCAAGACTCAGAAAGTAATGACTTTAAAACCTCTCAGGTTAACAAGTCCCTTAAAGATCATGGCATCAAGTTGGCAAACGCAGCTGGCACACTTAAGCAGATAGAGAAGAAGAAGCTCATTTTTCAAACTCGAAAAGTAGGCAGGCTCTCTTTCAAGCGTGTATCTGAGGATGGAGTGAAGCACCTTAAGTCAATATTGAGATAATCATCTAACAAGCGCATGTTGTCGGACTGGTTTTCCGCTGCGCTCCAAACCAGCCGCAAATGCGGGCGTTAGCGAAAAGACAAGGGCGTTGTCGCGAGGCAGGGTCTGGAAGAAGTCCAACGCGAAAACGCGGGGCTGTTCACATAGCAATCTGAGGGGGCGTTCATATGTTCAAGGTAGAAAAAGTTTCAGATAATCGCGTTCACATCGAGATCAGCGGGAAGATCACGGCAGAAGAAATGAGAGTCGGAATTGACGACTTGATCGCCAGTTCCGACCAAATAACGAACGGAAGCATGCGTGGCCTGATTCACGACTTTGATCTGCCGTCGCTGGGTGTGTTTGCAGTGGAGCTTTCCAGGCTGCCTTCCCTGTTCGGCCTCGTTCGAAAGTACGACCGGACTGCCGTGATAACCGACAAGGAATGGGTCAGGAAAGCCAGCGAGATAGAAGGAATGCTGATTCCGGGCTTCGAGGTCAAGGCCTTCGGTCTCGATGAAGAGGCCGAAGCCGAGGCTTGGCTGTCGAAGTGAACTAGCCGCATCCAGAATGGCGGGGAAATAGGGCAGGCTACATACCCAAGGACTTTGAGGCTAAAACAGCGAATTGCGCTAACAAGGCCAGGCACGGCGACGGCTACTCCATTGCGGCTTCGCCCCCATTCCGTAGCCGCGCATGCTGGCGGCGTTATCTGAAAGGAACACCATGAAGCTAAAGGTTGAGCATTTAGATGACAAAGGAAATTTTAGGGATCTAGAATTTGATCTGTCGTATCTTCAGTTTACGAAGCACTTAGCCTTTGCAGGCATGGGGGTCAATCGATCTCTATATAATTTGTTTAGGTTCTCGGGATTTATGCTTGAGTTCGTTCAGTACTGGAGGTATGGCGCTGACTATTTTTCGGTGCCAGATGTCATTTTTCATGACCCAACTGAACTTGGTCAGATATCCAATAGAATTGGCAAGGGGCTGGCGGATTTTCTAGCAAAAAGAATTTATGGTGCCAAGTATACTCATAATTATGAGGACGCAATGGTTCAACATGGGCATCCCATTAAGGGTAAAAGGCCAGATTTATACTGCGACACGCGGTCAAGGCAATTTGCCGTTGAAGCAAAGGGCTATAAGGTTTCATCGGTGTCAGCTAACAAGATGCTTGACCATAAATCGCAGTCAAGGCAAGGGCCAATACCAGTCCATTTTTCAGTTGCTAGCGTTGCTTACAACTTATACGAGTCACCAGCTGTTAAATTTCACGATCCGGTAGGTGACGACATTGAATACTCTGAAGATATCAATCGAAAGTTAATTGCAATTTACTATCGCTCAATCCTGGACTCCGTTGAGCAGCTAGGTATGCAACCCTCCAATCAGGTCGATGATCTTCCGCAAAGTTTTGTTGCCTATCGCATACCCTTTCTTCCTCCGAAGGGTTCGCTGTACCTACTGCTTCATAAGTCGATAGTCGAAGGTATATGGGGAGATCTAGATGATTTTCGCTCAGACTATGATGAAAATGATTTTTTAACATATATCGATGTGGACGGGGTTGGCTTGTGTATCAGATAACAAACGCGTCAATTAGGACGCTCGCAAGCTCGCGCCTATTACGCGGGCGTTATGTGCATTTCACCTCTAGGGCACGGAAGAGGTTCTCATGACTGATCATTTCGGTTCTTGTCTGTGCGGCACGGTGAGCTTTCAGGTCAAAGGTGAATTCGATAGCTTCTACCTCTGCCATTGTCGGCATTGCCAAAAAGATACGGGTTCGGCCCATGCGGCAAATTTATTCTCGCATTCTGCTGAATTGGTTTGGCAATCGGGTGCAGATGCCGTGGCTTCCTTTACGCTTCCAGGTACCCGTCATAGCCGGAGCTTTTGTAAGTTGTGTGGTTCAGCATTGCCGAATTCACCAGTCGCGGGTTTAGTCGTTGTCCCCGCAGGGTGTTTGGATTCTCAATTAACGATGTTGCCAACGGCGCACATATTCTCATCCAGCAAAGCCGTTTGGGATGAGCAGTTGGCGGAGGTACCGAAGTTCGAGGGTCTGCCAACGTGAACCATCACATAACCAGTGCATTAAATTCGTTCCGGCCCGATGGGCCTCCACCGGACGCCCTAGTCGGGTGCCGTTTATGCAGGCGTTATGAGTTGTAGGATGCTGTGATGAAAATTTTTGGCTCATGCCCCAAGTGCAACGAGGATTTGCCGCCCCGTATCAAAGAAGGGGTTGAGTGCACCACCTGCGGATCTTTTGTTAGATCCGATAAGCGCAATGCTATGTTTTTGCAGGCAATTACAGTGCTTGGAGTAATGCTTCTCTATCATACGTTTCCTGCATTGCTATTCATCTTCATTCCGATAATGGGTTACGCAGTAATCAGATTTGGAAAATATGTAGTTGTGGGAAACGAAAGTAACGGCGATGGGCAATCAGATTCATAACAAATCATTCCAGTTCGTTACGGCCCTAAAGGGCCTCCACCGGACGGCCTTTTCTCCGCTTCGCTGCGCAAAGGCCGTCGCTGAATATTGGCGTTATGCACAGGGAGAGATGAGTGCCATTGTTTGAAACAGAGAGGTTGATTGCAAGGAAGCTGTCCCATCAAGACGTTCCGGTGCTCACTGCGATGCTCAGTGATCCAGAAGTCATGAAGTTCTCCGTCCGTGGAGTTTGTGACGAAGAAGCTACCCGAAAGTTCGTTGAGTGGTGTCTTGAGTGTTACGCCTCTCATGGGATAGGGCCATGGGCATTGTGCGAGAAAGAATCAGGGAATTTTATCGGCTTCTGTGGCGTTGGGCCGGAGTTGGTTGGCGATGTTGAGGAAATCAACCTAGGTTATCGTCTGGCGCGCAGGTTCTGGCATCAGGGGTATGCGACAGAAGCTGTCAAAGGTGTTCTTCAGTATGCTTTCGACCAAAAACACTGCGAGTCGGTAATTGTTATTATCGAGCCGGAGCATACAGCCTCCGTTAGGGTGACGGAGAAGGTCGGGTTCGGAGACTATACACTTCGAGAGTTCCATACCCGACCTGTGCGAGTCTATCGAATGACGTGCGATGACTGGGCATTGCATAACAAATTGTTGTAGTGCGTTCCGGGCCTGGCGGCCCTACACCGGACGCCTACTACGCTGCGCTCCGTAGTCGCCGCTAAACAAAAGCGTTATGTTTCCTGGAGTGATCAGTGGCTTCAGCAGAGCACATGAAATATCGGAAAATGGAGTTTCAGCCCAACGTGCCCGATACACTCTTTTCCGAGGACGAGATCGAGCTGTTGGTCACATACGGCTCGTGGCTTGCAGCTCTCATGCGCGGGGCAATTAGTCCTGAAACACCAGCCCAAGAGCGCTTCGTCGAGGTTTGTAATGGAAACAAAAATCCGGAAAGTCAGTTTGAAAAAGTCTGGGCCAAGTACATTAAACGCAAAATCTGGGAGTCAGAAAATCCAGACTTTGTGGGCAAGCAAGAGGCTGACTTGCTGGTGAATCTGGGCATAACTGGTCGTGGCTGGGGCGTTTACGGCCATTTCAAGTAAAACATAACAAGGCGCATCAATTCGCGGCCTGCGGCCGCCGGACGCCCTTTTCATTGCGGCTGCGCCTCCATTGCAAGGGCGCCGTTGTGCGCTGGCGTTAGCACTTTATGAATCATCTCGAACAACTCGTTGCTGAGTGGTATGAATACAGAGGATATTTCGTCCGCCGGAATATTCAGGTTGGGCCTCGTGCGAATGGTGGCTACGAGTGCGAGCTTGATGTGGTGGCTTTTCATCCTGGGCAACAACACCTGGTTCACATCGAGCCATCTATGGACGCGCACTCATGGGCAAAGCGTGAACAGCGTTATGGCAAAAAGTTTGAAGCCGGGCGGCAACATATCCCAGCGCTGTTCGACGGCATTAGCTTACCCAAGGATATTGAGCAAATTGCACTCCTTGGGTTTGCCAGCAATGCGAACGTAAAGACACTCGCAGGTGGTCGAGTAATGACAACCTCCGAGCTATTTGCAGAGATCGTTGATGGGATCGGAAACAAGAAAATTGCCAAGGCGGCGATCCCAGAGCAGTTTCCGCTGTTGCGAACTATTCAGTTCGCCAGCGAGCACCGTCATGCCGCTGGCTGGTGCTAACAAGGTGGTCAACGGGACGCCAACTACGCTTCGCTCCGTTGGCGCCCATTACCACTGGCGTTAATTGGTAAAGCTATGGAACCTGTCATCCAGGAAGAGCCAACTGGTTGCGGTATTGCGGCAAGTGCTGCTCTTGCCGGTGTCAGTTACGCGGAGGCCAAGCAAAAGGCAAACGCGCTGGGCATATATGCGGCAGACTCAGCGCTCTGGTCAGAAACAGAGCATGTTCGAGCACTGTTGCGTGAATTCGGCATCTCCGCATCCTCCGAAGAAACTCCTTTTGAATCATGGGAGAGCCTGCCAGATAAAGCGCTGATGGCTATTAAATGGCGTATTGAGCGAGGCAAGCCGTTTTGGCATTGGGTTGTTTTTACCCGGGAGTATGGCGAGGCAAAGGTGTTGGATTCCAAGAAAGCACTGAAATCCAACACTCGTAGAGATTTCGGGCGTATCAAACCGAAGTGGTACATTGAAGTATCCAATTAACAAGTCGCTGTAGTTCGCGGCCGATGGCCGCCGGACGCCCTTTACGTGGCTCCTTCGTCGCCACTCCAAGGTCGCCGCTAAGCTCAGCGTTAAACGAAAATGGACTCGACATGAGTAATCCGCTGCATAATCTGAAAATTGATTATTGGTACAAGGCAGCGTTGGTTGTAGGTGCGGTAGTCTTGATTGCTGCCCTTACGGTTGAACTCAAAGGGGTCGAGAACTCCATCGTGCAACTTATTGCACTTGGAACAATATTGGTGGGAATAGGTGAATGGATTAACCACCCGCTCCAGACCCGAATTATTCCCCCAAGCCCAAGAAATCCTACCTGGTTGAAGGGTGAGGGCTATCTCCGCAAAAACTCAGCGTTGGGACTACTTTTTCTCATCAGCGGTGTCGGGTTCATTGGGTTGGGAATTTGGAAATTAGTCGTTTAACAAGGCGCTGTAGTACGCGGCCGATGGCCGCCGGACGCCCTTTTCATTGCGGCTTCGCCTCCATTACAAGGGCGCCGCTAAGCTCAGCGTTAGCAAACAAATTAACCACTCAGAGGCTGCAAAAATGGGATCTATAAAGCACGTTTTTATTGCATCAATTTTTGGCATGGCCGTCACCTGCCAAGTACTCAATGCGCAAGAACGGAACAGTTCTGAATGGGTGCACATTGCCCAAAACTCCGACGGCACAATGTTCTACAGCAGCAAGAAGGGCTCTTACGAGCTGACGTCCACTAAGGGCGGTGCGGCAATCGCAATTATCCTTGGGCAGATTGAAGACAAAAAGGCCAAGGAGGTCAGTTATCGCAAGTGGTATGTAACCACTGCTGATTGCGAAGCTGGCGTGGGGAAGCTGGTGATTCTAAAGGTAGATGGCACCTACGACATGGAAACGGACTACGTCTCCAACGGAAATAGCATATCCAGCGACATTGGGGACGTTATTTGCGGCATCTATTTCGATAACAAGAAGGCACAAGAAGAAAAGGGCCTTTGATTTCACGCGCTGTTTGCTAACAATTCATTCAAGCAGACGCCGCTTCGCGGCGCAGCTTAATTCAGGCGTTAAATGTCACAAGGAGTCTGGGTCATGGATTGGCTAATCTGGGTTTCGGTAGCGGCACTTGCTATTGGGATTTGGCACGAAATTAATCGATTTCCCGCGACGGGTAATTCTCTGCGCAAACTTCAAGAAGCTCTCGATGATCTTCAGTCAGAAAACGAGGATTTGAAGCAGCGCCTGTCGACCCTTGAAGAAGACTATCAAGAGGTCTCTGAACAATTAGACCGAATTCGTGATCCTGCATATTGGCGGGCCATCGACGAAAAGGATGGGGAGACTCTGTATGAACTCGACAAGCAGCGTGGAAACATTTAACCAGTCATTCAAGTTCGTTCCCGGCCTAGCGGCCGTCCACCGGACGCCCTAGTCGGGCGCCGCTTAATATTGGCGTTATAACTTTTGAGGTAACGATGAAGTATCTTAAAAAATCAATCATGCTTAGCCTTCTCTTACTGATATCAATTAATGCGCAAGCAGTAGATAAGGATAGGTTTTGTAAAGTTGCAAGCTATACATTTATGGGGCTCATTGAAGACATTGAGGCCGCAGACAAAAAGTATGGTTTTGGAGAGTTTATATGTAAAGCCGGTGGCGGCTCGAGCTGTTCTCTAGTTAGCAATGCTGGTGAAGGCATTTGTAAAGCAGGAAAAGGTTCAAGTTGTTCGCTCGTAAGTAATATTGGTGAAGGCATCTGTAAGGCCGGGGGTGGCTCTAGTTGTTCGCTGGTCAGTAATCCAGGTGAAGGAATTTGTAAGGCTGGCGGTGGCTCAAGTTGCTCTCTTGTTTCTAGCGTTGGCGAAGGAATCTGTAAAGCAGGTAATGGTTCAAGCTGCTCATTAGTAAGCAGTGTCGGTGAAGGTATTTGTAAAGCAGGTGGAGGAAGTAGTTGTTCCTTAACAAGCAAAATGGGAGAAGGCATCTGTAAGGCCGGAGGTGGTTCTAGTTGTTCTCTTGTATCAAGCTTGGGTGAAGGTATTTGTAAAGGAGCAGGAGTTAGTTGCTATAACCCAACTCTCGAAGAATCACTATGCAAGGCCGCAGGAGTATCTAATTGCTCTAATGTCTCATTCTCTCAGTTGCTAGCGTTTTCAATTGAAACCTGTGGCATACAAATATTTTATAAATACGGCTCTTAATTGAAATACAGTTATAGCAAACGCATGTTGTCGGACTGGCTTTCCGCTGCGCTCTAAACCAGCCGCAAATGCGGGCGTTATGGCGCTTTACGTACATTTCGTCTACATTTTCTGGGTTGTGCCAAGATAGTTGGAGGGCAATGAACATGGAGGTTGCACGGTGCGCTAGCACCTCAATCCTGGAGAATGACCATGAAAAAAATAATGCTAAGTTTGGTTCTTGTTGTGTTCGCGTCGACGGCGTTCGCTCATGGTGGCGGTTGCCGGAAAGACAGCCCACCTGGGCAATGCTGTCACGCAGGCTCACAGCCTTATCATTGCCACTAAAGCTGTGTTTTCCAGCGGAGTTTGGCTGGTTGAGCCATAACCATACGGTCAACCGGACGCCAAAAGCGTACCGCTTTTGGTTCCCTCCGCTGGCGCTCCGGCGCCGGTTACCTCAGCGTTATAAGCATTAGGGAAATTCGCATGATCAACAGGGCAGTTTTAGTTCTTTTGTTTTTATTATCGGGATCGGCCATCGCTGAGGAAAAGCCGCCTGAGCTTTGGTCCTGGTTTAAAGATCTGAGCAAATCCAAAGAGGCGTGCGAGATACAAAGCTCATATGCGCTGCAAGTCATAGGGCTCGAAAACCAGGTTGAGAATGAATACGGAATATACGGGAATGTAAGATCAAATCGTGTCGTCGTTAAATGTATAGAAATATCACCTACCCGAAGCAAGCTCATGGTTGCGGTTGCTGGGTACAATAGGGATTCAGTCGAGCTTGTGAGAAATAAAATCATTTCTTCAATTCAGTAATATAGAGCTTATAACAAGGCGCAGCAGTTCGCGGCCGATGGCCGCCGGACGCCCTTTCCGTGGCTCCTTCGTCGCCACTCCAAGGTCGCCGTTGTGCTTCAGCGTTAAATTCCCAAGGAGGGACTATGAAACATCTCACCGTTTTTGGACTAGTAATACTTCTTTTCAGCTTGCCCGCGCATAGTCAGCAAGCTTGGAGAGACTGCACTCCCGGCTCTATTGGCCCTGGAGGATGCGATTCGATTGGTCCTGGAGGTGGTCGCTCCATCGGCCCCGGAGGAGGTATGTCTATTGGCCCCGGCGGCGGCTTATCAATTGGCCCTGGTGGCGGGCAATCCATCGGACCGGGTGGTGGCCAATCAATAGGGCCGGGTGGCGGAAAATCGATTATGCGCGATCGTAGCCGTGGCCTAAATACGGACACCATGCGACCGTACAATGATCCATATGGTACGCAGCCGCCTCGAATTAATCAGTTTGGTTCAGGCTCCCAATAAAATTTAACCATGCGGTCAACCGGACACCAAAAGCGTACCGCTTTTGGTTCCCTCCGCTGCGCTCCGGCGCCGGTTACCATCAGCGTTAATTGCCAAGGAAAGGTATGGCTATCAGTTTTAAGGTGAATCACCCCATTACCACTGACCAGTTCATTGGTTTGCTAGAGAATTCTACCCTCGGGGAACGTCGGCCAATCCACGACCGAGAATGTATGGAGGGGGTAGTTTCAAATTCCAATCTCACCGTAAGCGCGTGGGATGATGATTTGTTGGTCGGTATCGCTCGCAGCGTCACGGACTTTCACTATGCCTGCTACCTGTCAGATTTGGCAGTTCACCAGAGCTATCAAAGATCAGGAATAGGCAAACGATTGCAGTCACTGACCCAGGAGCAACTAGGGCCGCTCTGCAAATTGATACTCATCGCAGCACCGGCAGCCAACTTGTACTATGGCCAGCTTGGTTACACGCACAATGATCGCTGCTGGGTTCTGGATGCGGGGGTGACCATTGGCAATTAACAAGGCCAGGCACGCGACGCCTACTGCATTGCGGCTTCGCCTCCATTCCGTAGCCGCGCATGCTGGCTGGCGTTAAATTTTTTGCCGCACCCTCGTAGACTATGTTGTAATACATTGTAGTAGCCAAACTCGAGGGTATAGTCATGAGCGTCACCACGGTTCGCCTTCAAGCAGAAGTTGAACAGCACCTGGAAGCAATTGCTGGCAGGTTGCACCGGAGCAAAGGTTGGGTAATTAACCAAGCATTATCGGAGTACATAGAAAAGCAGCAGCTGGAGCAAGAGCGCTGGAAACAGACCTTAGAAGCAATGGAGTCCGCTGCACAAGGCAAGGTTGTTGATGCCCGCGAGGTTCACAGCTGGCTTAATAGTTGGGGAACCGACAACGAGCAGGATGCACCGAGGTCAGGTAAGTGAAACTGGTTTACACGGACGAAGCCATTGAAGATTTACAGCGCCTCAGGGAGTTCATTGCAGTCCACAATCCATCGGCGGCAGCCCGGATCGCCACCGAACTGGTTGGCAAAATCGAATTGCTTCCTGATTTTCCCAAGATGGGCACACCAGTTGAAATGGCACCGGTGCCTGACTCTGTTCGAGATATGGTTTTCGGGAAATATGTCGTTCGATATTCGCTCCATCCCAGTGCCATCATCATTCTCCGGGTATGGCATGGCCTTGAAGGTGAGCGGTAGTAATTTAACCAGGCGCGTCACTCGGATGCCTTTGTCTCCGCTGCGACAAAGCCACCGGTGCGCTTCAGCGTTACACCTCACTAACCTGGCCTTGAATTTTATACGGCATCGCCGTATATTTTGGTGATGCTATTCATCGAAACCTCAACGTTCACCAAGCTATTGCCGAACTACCTCACGGACGAGGAATACCGTGGGCTTCAAACCTACCTTTTGCAGAAGCCGGATGCCGGGGATCTAATCAAAGGCTCAGGTGGCGTTCGTAAAGTTCGATGGGCACCAGCGGGTTCGGGAAAGAGCGGTGGTATCAGAGCGCGCCAGCATTCCTGGCCATACGCTCAAGCAGATAGCGGAGGCAATCAAAAATGGGTGACAGGAACCTTGGGGCAGAGATTCTTGATGGCATCAATGAAATCAAGCAGTTCAAGAAGGGCAAGTTGGCTCTACGAACCCATGAGCTATCAGAGCCCTCACCGCCTAAAGTGATCAGGCTGAAGTTGAATATGTCGCAAGCTGCATTTGCGGGTCTAATGGGCGTTAGTGTGCGAACCCTTCAGGATTGGGAGCAGGGTCGGCGTGAACCGCAGGGGCCTGCGGTTGCGCTTCTGCGCATTGCTGAGCAACACCCGGAAGTTTTCAATCAGCTTCACTGACCAAAGTGAGGTGTAACCAGGCCATGCACCGGATGCCAAACCCTTCGCTTCGCTGCGGCTTTGCCACCGGTGGTGGTGGGCGTTAGCACCTCAGGTCCGACGGCTGTCGTTCACATCATCTGCAAGCCAAGCCTTGATCAGCGATTGATAAGGCATGTCCCGCTTGTTGGCTTCGATTTTGATCCGATCAAGCAGCGTTTCCGGCAACCGGAGTGAGATGGTCTTGGTTGAGGGTTTCAGCTTCGGGAAAGATGCCGGCTTGGCCTGGCTCCAGTCCAGATAATCGGTAGAATCGTGGGTTTCCCAGAATTCCCGTTCTTCTGCTTCAGTTTTGAACTCAGGCATCTTTTTTGGTTTGCTCATAAACGGCCCTCTCTTTTCGGTGCATGTCGCGAGCGGAAATCACCCGAATCAGTGTACCGTTCTGCCTTAGTGTGAACGTGATGTGGAGTAATCTCTCATCATCAGTTTCACCAAGGGCATGAAAACGGGCCTCGGTCTGGCTGTGTTTGGAGTCTTCCAGCACCAGAAGCGGCTCATTAAAGAAAATTTCTTCCGCTTCAGACTGGTTTACGCCGTGTTTCTCCGCATTCTTGCGGGAGCGAGCCCTTGCATGGCTTCGCCACCGAAGGCCGAACGTTTGCCCAGAGGGATAACAATGCGAGTTGCCAAATCGCTCAGAAGGCTGCTCTGAATATCCACCAGGTAAGGGTAGTGAGCCTTGCTGACTTTGCTCGGGTTGGGGTACACATCGAACTGTGCCATCAGAACTCCCTGAATTCGTCGCCGAAGCATCCATGTTGTTCGACGAAATCGTTGTAACTTTTTATTGCAGCGCGATTTTCTTCAACCCATTGTGCGGCTTCGCGTTTCGAAAGCTCTTCTTTCAGAGCTCGTTCCAGGGTGGCAGACAAATTAATGTTCAGTTCCCGGGTTTTACGCAGCAGATCGCTGTTGATTGAGAGGTTCGCTGCTTTTTTGGGGGCGGCTGAATTATAGAGTTCGGCCATGAGGGCCTCCGAGAAGATCTAGAATACACAGTTTGATCCTATGCGCATGCAAGCATTTAACCAATGGCTGTTGTCGGACGCGCCTGCGCTGGCGCTCCGTCACGCAGCAAAGCCAAGGCGTTATGTTTCTCTCAGGGCAGGCTCAAGCCCAAGGTGATCAACAAAAGGGATAAAGTCGCGATCCAGGAACAACAGGGGTAGCTCCTTCTCTATGCAAAATGTCGCGATGATCACATCGGCAGTCTTTCTGATCGTGATGCCCTTTTTACGAAGCGCTCGATAATTGTCGGCACACTTGGCTGCCATATCTTTGCCAAACATTTCATACTGATCCAGCGCCATCAGGCTTTGTTTGGTCTGACGATATTGTTTGTCGTTGCGGATGCCTTGCAGGATTTCCAGAAATATGAGGTCCCCGATAGCGACAGATCCTTGGACTATCGAGGCATCCAACAGGTCAGTATGTGGGTTAGTGAATCCGTTGAAATAGTCAATCCAGACGCTGGTATCCACCAGTATCATCCGGCGCTCCGCATTTCATTCAGGTCGCCTTCCCACTTGACCTTGCCGCGCAGTTTTCGAATTTCCTGCTGCTTACTCAACTGGACCAGAAGTTTCAGGCCTTGCTCAACGGCCTCTTTCTTGGTTTCGCAGCCGGAAGCTTTGAGGGCTTCGGCCATCAACTGGTCGTCAATGACAATGTTCGTTCTCACGGTGCACCTATGTGTATGGTTTTCGGTTTCTATACACAATCTAGCACTTCGGGGAAAACATAACAATCGGCTGCAGAGCGCCGATGTTCCAGCGCTGCGCGGCTCCGTAACCTTTCGAGCAAAGCTGTCTGGTAAGAGAGGTTAGGGGGGGTGCCAACGTTCGAGGGGCTGCCAGAGTAGCTAATCAGTCGTATCCTAGTAGAATGCTCGCCAATCAAGCCCAAGACCAAAAGGACTTCCGCTTCATGTTTCAATCCGTCTTCCAGCGACACTGGAACCCCTATGTTGTGCTCATCGTCGCTGGCTTGCTTAGCGCACTGTACTTCGGCCTGACCTCGACGGTCTGGGCGGTCACCGGTGAATTTACCCGGCTTGGGGGCGAGATCCTGCAGGTGTTCGGGGTGGATGTGTCCGGGTGGGAGTACTACCAGATGGTCAAGCTGGACGGTTCCACCTGGACCCGCCCGGATGGCTGGATTGTCTGGGGTATGTTTATCGGGGCGCTGATGATGGTGCTGCTGAGTAACAGCTTCAAGGTTCGGCTGCCACAACAAAAGCGCCGCTATGTGCAGGGCTTTGTCGGCGGCATTATTGCCGGTTTTGGTGCCCGCCTGGCGCTGGGGTGCAACCTGGCAGCCTTCTTTACCGGGGTGCCGCAGTTCTCGTTCCACTCCTGGATTTTCATTGTCGCCACCGGCATCGGTACGTTTTTCGGGGCTAAGTTAACGAAGATGCGCTGGTGGAAGGGCAAGCCGTCGCTGGCACGCGGTGCGGGTAAACCTTCCGTTGCCAAAGCCCGGGTTATCCAGCCTTATGTGGGTGGTGCTATTGCCCTCGTTTATCTGGGCTTTGTGGTGTACCTGTTCTCTACCGGGCAGAAGCTGCTCGGCCTGGGTGCGCTGTTTGGCTTGGCTTTCGGTGTGCTGATCGAGCGCGGCCAGATCTGCTTTACCTCCGCCTTCCGGGATCTGTTCCTGGTCGGGCGCAGCCTGATGACCAAGGCCATCATTATCGGGATGGCGGCCAGTTCGGTGATCACCTTCGTCGTCATTTCTGTCTATGACATGACGCCCATCACGCAGATTGCGGCGCTCAGCACCCTGGTGGGTGGTGTCTTATTCGGCCTGGGTATTGTAATGGCCTCGGGTTGTGAAACCGGCATGATGTACCGGCTGATGGAAGGTCAGGTTCTGTTCCTGCCGGTATTTGCCGGCAACGTGATCGGTGCTACGGTACTGGCCTATGGCTGGGATAACCTCGGCATCTATGATGTGCTGGTGCAAGGTGGTGACAAGGTCAACCTGATCGCCACGCTGGGCCCGGCCGGAGCCATCCTGAGTACCCTGGCAATGCTGGGTGTTCTGTACGCCCTGACCGTGTACCGGGAAAAGAGCTACCACCGCAATTTCGAGTTGAAAAGGGGCGTTGCATAATATGGAAGCCATGAAAGAGGCAGACTTCACGCTGGATCTGCGGGGCGAATCCTGCCCCTATCCGGTGATTTACACCCTGGAAGCGCTGGAAGGCATGAACAAGGGCGAGCTGTTGCAGGTGATCACCGATTGCCCGGGCTCGTTCCGGAATGTGCCGGAAGAAGCCATCGCCCACGGTTATACCTTTGCCCAGGATCCGGTGAAGAACGGGCAGGAATACCTTTTTTATATTTATGCCTAGTGAATCCGGGGGTTACTGCCGCCATCAAACCGTCACCGGAACATCACATACTGGTTTTCCACAGGATTGAAACGGCTGGGTAAACCCCCATATAGTCCTTGGCAGCGAGATCACCGCCGAACCGCTGCGGTTCACAAGGCAGGGTTTTGATCGGGATAGGCTCAGCCTATCCCGAGGTTGGAAATAATCAATTTTTACCGAATTGGCAAAAGCAGTATTCTTTGCACCGATTCTTAGCCATCAACCCAAACTATCAACAGGAGCTATTCTGAGATGGGTATTATTAACAGCGAAATCAAACCGTTCAACGCTACCGCATTCAAGCAGGGCGAGTTTGTAGAAATCTCCGAAGCAGACGTTAAAGGCAAGTGGGCCATCTTCTTCTTCTACCCGGCTGACTTCACCTTCGTTTGCCCGACCGAGCTGGGCGACGTAGCTGACAAGTACGAAGAGCTGCAGAAGCTGGGCGTTGAAGTGTTCTCCGTGTCTACCGACACTCACTTCACCCACAAAGCATGGCACGATACTTCCGACACCATCGGCAAGATCCAGTACTACATGGTAGGCGACCAGACCGGCACCATCACCAACAACTTCGGTGTTATGCGTGAAGGCCAGGGCCTGGCAGACCGTGCTACTTTCCTGATCGATCCGGATGGCGTTATCCAGGCCATGGAAATTACTGCTGAAGGCATCGGCCGTGACGCAGACGACCTGCTGCGCAAGGTTAAAGCTGCCCAGTACGTTCGCAACCATCCTGGCGAAGTTTGCCCGGCCAAGTGGAAAGAAGGCGAAGAAACACTGGCTCCGTCTCTGGACCTGGTTGGCAAGATCTAAGTTTTTCTGCCATAGAAAAACTGACTGGAAAGAGGTCTGTCCGCAGGCCTCGATCCTCCGAAAACCCCGGCTCTGCCGGGGTTTTTGCGTTGTGGTGTCCGCAAAACCCGCAATCTTGCCACCGGTCATGCCCTGGGCTTCCGATATCGTCTACTGTTGAAGTGAAGCTTGGGGTATTCGAGCGGCTGTGGTGGCCGGGGTTCAGAGTGGGGATGGGTTAACGCGCATACTATAGCTCTGCCCTATTAATCGTTTTGCATCAATTAATTTGAGCTTTGTATTGCAGGGCCGTATCGTACACACAACTTCTTTTAACGATTCACTTTGAATTCAGCCACTTGGCTACGACAGACATCAAGGAGACCCCCTAAATGTTGGATGCAAACATCAAGCAACAACTCCAGGCGTACATGGAAAAGCTGCAGCAGCCGATCGAGCTGGTGGCAGCCTATGACGACAGCAAGAAGTCCCAGGAGCTGAAAGAGCTG
>Ga0208670_100264_pt1 | contig 15911 bp, 11 predicted proteins | sample 24BtaG_FD_184098 | JGI IMG/M metagenome (GOLD analysis project Ga0208670, IMG submission 184098) | Marine viral communities from Cariaco Basin, Caribbean Sea - 24B_WHOI_OMZ_CsCl (SPAdes) (version 2) | ecosystem: Environmental > Aquatic > Marine > Oceanic | place: Caribbean Sea: Cariaco Basin...
TTCAAACTAGGTCTTGAAGGCAAGCAAATCAATCAGTTTGTTAAATTAATGACAGGTGCTTATAAAGCATTCATCGAAAACGATTTTGACATGATTGAAATCAACCCACTAGCGGTTCGTGAAAATGGCGAATTGGCATGTGTGGATGGCAAAATCGGTGTGGATTCAAACGCTTTATTCCGTCAGCCAAAAATTGCTGAGCTACATGACCCATCACAAGAAAATGAGCGTGAGCTTAAAGCAGCTGAATTTGACCTAAACTATGTTGCTCTAGAAGGTAACATTGGTTGTATGGTTAACGGTGCCGGTCTTGCTATGGCAACGATGGACATCATTAAACTATATGGCGGTAAGCCAGCTAACTTCCTAGACGTTGGTGGTGGTGCCACTAAAGAGCGCGTTGTAGAAGCATTCAAAATCATCTTAGAAGATGAAAGCGTAAAAGGCGTTCTAATCAATATCTTCGGTGGTATCGTACGTTGTGACATGATTGCTGAAGCCATCATTGCAGCGGTTAAAGAAGTGAATGTAACTGTACCTGTCGTGGTTCGCTTAGAAGGTAACAATGCTGAATTAGGTGCTAAGCTATTAGATGAGTCTGATGTGAAAGTAATTTCAGCTCAAGGCCTATCTGATGCTGCGCAAAAAATTGTTGATGCTGTAAAAACTGCATAACCCCAAATAAGTGACCATAATTAGGAGTAAATAATGAGTGTATTAATTGATAAAGACACCAAAGTATTGGTGCAAGGTTTTACTGGTAAAAACGGTACTTTCCATTCAGAACAAGCTATTGAATACGGTACTAAAGTGGTTGGTGGTGTAACTCCAGGTAAAGGTGGTCAAACTCACCTAGGTCTACCTGTGTTCAACACTATGGCAGAAGCTATGGAAGCGACTAACGCTGATGCGTCAGTTATCTATGTTCCAGCTCCTTTCGTATTAGATTCAATCATCGAAGCAGTAGACGCAGGCGTTAAGCTAATCGTTGTGATCACTGAAGGTGTACCAACACTAGACATGCTTAAAGCAAAACGCTACATCGAAGAAGCTGGCGATGTGAAAATGGTTGGTCCAAACTGCCCAGGCGTTATCACTCCAGGTCAGTGCAAAATCGGTATCATGCCAGGCCACATCCACTTACCAGGTAAAGTGGGTATCATCTCACGTTCAGGTACGTTGACTTATGAAGCTGTGGCTCAAACCACTAAGCTTGGCTTTGGTCAGTCTACTTGTATCGGTATTGGCGGTGACCCAATTCCAGGTATGAACCAAATCGATTGCTTGAAGATGTTCCAAGAAGATCCTCAAACTGAAGCCATCGTATTGATCGGTGAAATCGGCGGTACGGCTGAAGAAGAAGCAGCAGCTTACATCAAAGAGCATGTAACTAAGCCAGTTATCGGTTACATCGCTGGTGTAACAGCTCCTAAAGGTAAACGTATGGGCCATGCTGGTGCGATTATCTCTGGTGGTAAAGGTACTGCTGAAGAAAAATTCAAAGCCTTCGAAGAAGCGGGCATCGCATACACTCGCGACCCATCTAAGATTGGTGAGACTGTTAAAGAAGTTACCGGTTGGTAATTTGTTTTACCTTTCAGGCAGCTTAACTTCTGTCTGAATGACTTCTAGGTATAAATGAAAAGGGCATCCTCTGGGGTGCTCTTTTTTTTGGTTAAATTTCTTGTGTTAGATTTTGTTTATAAGGCAGACTAACAGCTGTGGAATGGATACTGAAGTTTGCTACAATAGAGACATAATTTTGGGTTAAATATCATTCGTGCTTAATATAAATAGTAGTTTTCTTAACCCAAATTTAGCCCACAACTATTAGACTCCCTATAATCATTAAATACCTTACAACAATTAAAATTGGATGCTTATGACCTCTCAAGTTACTCATGCTGTTATCCCTGTCGCCGGTTTCGGGACTCGTATGTTACCTTTATCAAAGTCTGTGCCCAAAGAGCTATTGCCACTGGGTAATCGTCCAGCGATTCACTACGTTATTGAAGAAGCGATAGCCGCCGGAATTAAACATATTGTGTTGGTTGGTCATGCTCAGAAAAGTGCCATTGAAAACTACTTCGATGTGAACGCAGAGCTAGATAATCAACTTCGTGCCAAAGGCAAAGATGAGTTGGCAGATAGCTTAAACTGGCTACCAGAAGATGTAGCAGTGTCTATGATTCGTCAAGGCAAACCGTTGGGTCTTGGTCATGCGGTACTAAAAGCACGTCCTATTGTCGGCGACAATCCTTTTGCAGTATTGCTACCCGATGTAGTGTTAAATCCTTATACCACAGATATGAGTACAGACAACCTGTCTTATATGATGCGTGCTTTTGCTGAGTCTCAACACTCACAAATATTGGTCAGTGCTGTGGCCGATGAAGATGTGCATAAATATGGTATTGCTAAATTAGAAGATGCTCAGCAATTAGCACAATTAACTGATGATAAGAATGCCAATTTTGCAGTAGCAGGCTTTGTGGAAAAGCCTAGTCTAGAACAAGCCCCTTCTAATTTAGCGGTGGTAGGACGTTACGTATTTACACCCACTATATTTGACTATCTGGCAGAGACTAAGCCTTCAGTAGGCGGTGAAATTCAATTGACAGATGCTATTGATGCGCTGATTAGTACCCAGGGGGTAGATGTGACCACCATGCTTGGCGATAGCTTTGATGCGGGCGATATGACCAGCTATATGCAGGCCTTCATCTATTTTGCCCAAAAACAGCTACAGGCTTAGTTTGTGCAAATTTAAGTATTTTGCAGCGAACATTATCTAGTACTTATATTGTTCCTATACATTGAACTTCTATATTGAGCAGCTTTACTATGAACCCTACTTTGCCAAGTCAGTTGCCACAGTGGCAGAAGCTCCAACAGTTGGCGCAACACCCTTGGTCGTTAACCCAACTGTTTGCTGACCAATCGGATAGATCAAGAAAATTTAGCGTCACTGTCGAAGGTATTTATTTTGATTACTCTAAGCAGTGTCTTGACCAGAATGTTAAAGAAGCATTGATAGAGCTGGCGAATGCCTGTGATTTAAAGCAGAAAATTGACCGACTTTATCAAGGGGACAAGGTCAATAGCAGTGAGGATAGAGCAGCGCTACATACCGCTCTACGTTTGCCGAAGACAGCACAGTTATCGCATCAAGGTGTGGATGTGGTGGCAGAGGTCCATGACAGCTTAGAAAAAGCGGCGGTAATGGTAGATAGAATCAGGAATGGTATCTGGCGAGGTTACTCTGGTAAGGCCATTACTGACGTGGTTAATATTGGGGTCGGTGGGTCGGATTTAGGCCCAGTTATGACCAATACGGCGCTTGATGAATGGGCAGACAGTACTATTAAAGTGCATTTTGTGTCCAATATGGATGGCACTCAATTGGGCAGTTTACTAGAGCGCCTTAACCCAGAAACCACTTTATTTATTATATCGTCTAAGTCTTTTGGCACCGTAGATACGTTGTCTAATGCACAAACTGCCAGAGCATGGCTGTTCTCAACCGGTGCCAGTCAAGCCACTTTATTGCGCCGTCATTTTATTGGTATTTCTGCCAATCCTGAACGGGTTAGTGCATGGGGTATTCCTGAGGACCATCAATTAAAGCTTTGGGACTGGGTAGGGGGCCGTTTCTCAATGTGGTCAGCCATTGGTTTGGCAGTGGCGATACGTATTGGTAATAAGCGCTTTAATGAAATGCTACAAGGGGCGTATGCCATGGACCAGCATTTTGCACAAGCAGACTTTGAACAAAACTTACCGGTACTCTTGGGTTTAATAGGGGTTTGGAACAGTAGCTTTCTAGAGATTAATGCGCACACAGTGTTGCCTTATGATGGCCGTCTAAAATATTTCCCCAGTTATCTGACTCAGCTAGAGATGGAAAGTAATGGTAAATCTGTGACCCATGAAGGTCAGCCAGTGAACTATGCAACTTGTCCTATTCTATGGGGTGAAATCGGCTCTAATGCCCAACATGCATTTTATCAGCTATTGCATCAAGGTACCCAAAAAGTCTCTTGCGACTTTATCGCTTGCGTCAATTATTACCAAGGCTCTGAAGCGGGCGAGTTAAAGCATCAGCATGCGTTATCCTTAGCCAACTGTTTGGCCCAAAGTCGTGTTTTGGCCTTCGGTAATGATGCCTTAGCGCCGAAACCTGATCAGGCTGTATCTGATTTGGACAAATTTAAACGCTATCGTGGCAATCAGCCCTCTACTACTATTTTATTAGATGAGTTGACCCCAAGAAGTTTTGGCGCACTTATTGCCCTATATGAGCACAAAGTGTTCGTCATGGCAAGTATCTGGGATATCAACCCCTTTGACCAGTGGGGTGTAGAGATGGGCAAACAAGTGGCCAATGAGGTATTTGCGCATATCCACTTACAAAAATCGCCCTCAACCCAAGTTGAGGCTACAGATACTGATTTCGACAGTTCTACTGAAGCCTTATTGCAACACATCAATAAGAAAATAGAAGAATAGCGCTTATCGCCAAAGATTGATGAATAGAAAGCTTTACTTTCTACCCTTAATGTTGAGAATAATAAAAAGGACACTGCGTCATGGTCACGCCAGCCAATACAATATCTAGCCCTATAAATGATAAAGACAATAACAGCCCCGTATATAAAAATAATGCTGAGTCCAGATCTGCCGTATTGAAGACAGACAAGCATTGTGTGATTATTGGTCATTCGATTGATGCCATTACCACCGCCACTGTAATGGTAAGTTTGGGCAATCAAGTTAGCCTATATGCCAATCAAGAGGAGCTTCAACGTACGCTCGCTAATTACACGTTTGAGCATCAGCAGCAGGCCTTATGGCAGCTTTATCTCAATCAGCAAAGTATCGTAGTCCAATCTATTCCCGCGCACGCAAGTGACTTGTTTGAGCAAGGTGCTGCCAACTTGTACTGGCTATTCCACAGTGACTTACCCGCTGCTTGGCAACAGACCAATGACAGTAACAGGCCTACTTGGGTGACTCAGCTTAATGAAAGCCGAGTGCCGAGTCAGACACCAGTAATCCTTAGTGGGATTCATAAGTTAGGAACGTTTGCCGCTATTGCTGAGTATTGTCAGCGTCCTTGGGTATATTACGTGCCTTTCGTTTTCTTACAAGATGGCAGCGCCTATCCGTCTATGCTAAGCCCTAAGCTGTGGTTGATGGGCGAGAAGACGCCAGACTCACTTGATAAGATAGGTGTGTTACAACCACTGATTGCTCAGGCTCAACAAAGTTATATTAGTGATATAGCGACTATTGAGTTTTCACGTAGCGCCATTATGAGTATGTTGGCCACCCGAGTCAGCTTTATGAATGAGTGGTCGAGACTGGCGGATCAGCAAGGGGTAGATATTCAAGAAGTCGCCAATATTATGGGCTTGGATGCGCGTATAGGCAGTAGCTATCTTAAAGCGGGTTGGGGCTTTGGCGGTCAGACTTTGCCAGCTGAAATAAAAGCACTGCAACAAACGCTGCAACACACGCAAGTGGCACACAGCTTGATGCAGGCAGTTAGTCTGATTAATGATGATCAGAAAGAGCTTATTTTCCGCAAGTTTTGGCAGTATTTTGATGGGGCTATCGAACATAAGCAAGTGAGTATTTGGGGCGCAAGTTACAAATCAGGCTCTGGTCGTACTTCGGAAGCGGCAATTCACCCCTTACTCAGATTGCTGTGGTCATACAATATTACCACCCATGTCTATGCGCTTGAGGCAGAAAGCGAATTGGCCGCGTTATACCCTGACCAGCCTTTACTGAAGTTTATCAGTACCCCTACGCAACAGTTGATAGATAGCGATGCCTTGTTCATTTTGTCTTGGCCAGATACCAAGCGCTTGCCAATTAATGCTATTAATGAGGTGGTGGTGCCAGTATTTGATGCGCAGAATGCCTTTAGTAAAACACAAATTCAGTCTTTAACCGGAGACTATCAAGGTATTGGTCGTAGCAAATAGTTTTTTATATTTTGGCAGCATTTTTTCTGGATTTTAATGATACGATTGGAAACCGGAAAAGCTTCCCCTGAGCTAAATTAAATAAGCTAAATAGCTTTGTAAGACCGTTAAAAAACCCGTTAACCTAATGGATTAACGGGTTTTTATTGTGCTTGCATTTATGAGGGCTTGATAGAGCTAAGCTAAACATTAAAGATTATAGAAAGTAGCCCCCTAAGAAGTAAGTCTTCAAATCCAGATATACCTTAAGCAGCGTTAGCACTTATACCACACCTCTAAGCTATCTGCGCTCCTTGTTGGCCCAACCAGCTCTTAATCTCTTCAATCTTTTCATTCAATAAGGCTTCATTGCCTTTGGTCTCAATATTAAGTCGTACTAATGGCTCAGTATTAGAGGCTCGAATATTAAAGCGCCAGTCACCGAAGTCCAGACTTAAGCCATCTAAAGTGTTTTTATTGGGGTTTTCAGAGCTAAAGTAGGCTTCAATGGCGGTGATAATCTCATCGCTACTGGCTTGAGTTAGCTTAAAGTTAATCTCCCCTGAGCTAGGATAGGCACTGATACGCTCATTAACCAACTGACCTAAGGATTTACCTGTGGTAGACAACAGCTCAATGGTAAGTAACCAAGGAATCATGCCACTGTCGCAGTAAAAGAAGTCGCGGAAATAGTGGTGAGCACTCATTTCACCGCCGTAAACGGCTCCTGATTCACGCATGACTTGTTTGATAAACGAATGGCCAGACTTACTTATAACTGCCTTACCACCTGCCTCTTCAATAAGTGCTTCTGTGTTGTATAAAACACGAGGGTCATAGACGATGGCCGCGCCCTCATGTTTTTGTAAAAAGGCTTGGGCCAGCATACCTACCACATAGCTGCCTTCTACAAACTCACCTTGAGCATCGAATAAAAAACAACGGTCAAAGTCGCCATCGAAGGCAATACCTAAGTCAGCTTTATGATTAATAACCGCTTGTTTGGTCGATTCGCGATTGGCAATGATCATCGGATTAGGGATGCCATTGGGGAAGCTACCATCAGGCGTATGATGTATTTTGATAATTTCTACTGGGGCACCGCTTTGTTGTAAACGCTGCTCAATTAAATCAACAGTCGGACCCGCGCTGCCATTACCGGAGTTAATAACAATCTTTAATGGGCTGAGTTTATCGGTATCGATAAAGCTCATTAAGTGGTCGACATAGGCCGTTTTATCAAACCTTTCAATCACTTGACCTTTTTGGCTACTGTTAGCAAAGCTACCTTGTTCCGCCAAGGCTTGAATCTCGGCCAATCCTGAGTCAGCACTGATTGGCTTTGAAGACTCGCGCACTAACTTTAGGCCGTTATAGTTAATGGGATTATGGCTAGCAGTGACTTCAATGCCGCCTAAGGCTTGGTAGTGACTGGTGGCAAAATAAACCTCTTCAGTACCGGTCATACCTAAGTCAATTACATCCACACCCGCATCAACGATACCGCGAATGGTGGCTTGTTTTAAGGTCTCACTAGAGTCCCTAATATCACAGCCGATAATAATACTGTTGTTAACGCTGTCACTCACTTGATTTTGACTGCGCTGACTGGCAAGAATTTGAGCAAAAGCACGCCCAATACGGTAGGCAATGTCTTCGTCTAAGTTCACACCCAACTCGCCGCGAATGTCATACGCTTTAAACGAAGTAATGGGGCGGTGCGGTAAATTATCAGTAGATACAGGGTTTGTGGTACTCATTTTTGGCCTTATTTTTAGTAATTTTGATGACTTGTGACTAATAGGGCTGTCGTTACCCTAAACATAATTGTTATAACCAGGCTTAGTCTAAACAGACTTAATTAACTTTATTCAATTTGTGCCTATCATTAAGCTATTCAGCTAATAAACTATATTATTAACAAACTAAGCTATTAAAGGTTAACTATAGCCAAACACGTCTCTTGAGTAAACTTTATCAGCCACATCTTCTAGCTCTGCATGCCAACGGTTGGCCACAATTAAGTCGTTCTTCTGCTTAAATTGATCAAGATCGTTAATAACTTCACAATCCTCGAACGACGCCTGTTCCAAAGCTGGCTCGTAAATAGTAACACTCATACCATGCTGTTTTAAGGTATGTATCACATCAAGCACGGCTGAATCTCTAAAATTATCCGCATCTTTTTTCATACTAAGACGATAAATACCTACTTGATTGGGGTTTTTATCGATAATTTGACGGGCAATAAAGCGCTTTCGAGTATTATTGGCATCGACCACTGCATGAATAAGGTTCGCTGGGATACCCGCATAATTGGCCTTGAGTTGCTGCGTGTCTTTTGGTAAACAATAGCCACCATACCCAAAAGAGGGGTTGTTATAATGATCGCCAATCCGTGGGTCAAGGCCCACACCGGTAATAATAGACTGACTGTTAAGGTTGTTTTTTTCAGCAAAACTGTCTAATTCGTTAAAGAAAGCAATGCGAGTGGCCAAATAACTGTTGGCAAAAAGTTTCACGGCCTCAGCTTCGGTAGGCGGCATCATTAGCGTCGGAACTTCAGCAGATTCACTGGCCTGTTGATACAAGCTCATTAAAGCTTGAGCCAATGCTTGCTGCTCTTCAGTGGCACCAACGATAATACGCGAGGGGTATAAATTATCGTATAACGCTTGGCCTTCTCTCAGAAACTCAGGCATAAAAATAATTCGGTTGTCAAAGCGTTGACGCATACTGTCAGTAAAGCCAATAGGAATGGTAGATTTTATGACAATAGGTACGTCGCTATTTTGCTCACGAACGGCGGTGATACTGGCTTCCACCGAAGAGGTATCAAAATGTCCTGAAGCCACATCGTAGTTTGTGGGAGTGGCAATAATGACCAAATCACTATTCTGATAAATCCCTTGACCGTCTATCTCTGTGTCATAACTTGCATGTAAATTAAGCGACTTATTGGCCAAATAATCACAGATTTCCTTGTCTTGCAGTGGCGATTGGTTTTGCTGTAGCTGTTTTATTTTAGTTTGATTGATATCAAATAGTAAAACTTGAGTGTCTAAGCGGTCCTGTGCCAATAAAATGGCATTAGAGAGACCCACATAACCGGCACCAATGACCACTATATTGGCAAACTTAATAGACGGGGGTTGAGAGGTATTGGGGTGTAGATTAGAGGTGGCTACTTTATTTGTAAACTCAGTCATATCTTTATTCTTATCGGTTTATAAAATTTATATTAAGTAATACCCAATCCAGAAACCAACCTATTGGTGAAAACGAGCGCAAATATTACCAGAGATAGGTTCAACGGGTTTGAAAAAATAGGCTATTTTATAGAAAAGGCTGTTTGTAGGAAAAGTATGGTTTTCTGAACCAAAAATCTTGCCATAGGGCAAAAGATTTAGAGTGATAAGACACAATAACTGTGTCTTTTGGCTCATTCATAACTCAATTATAAACAGTTACTATATTCTTATGACTTAATAATTACAATTGTAAAATGATACACTGCTGATATGACAAATTGACAACAGCTCAAGGGCTGCTTCGTTAACTGACTATCGATGAGAGTAACCGTCTTATGCCACACAAAAAAATTATAGCCCCGCAACCAGTTACTGGCCGTCCTGAACCTACGACCAATATTGAAGATTTAATAGCCTTAATGGCCAGACTTCGTGCTGACTGTCCGTGGGACATTAAGCAGACCAATCATAGCTTAATTCCTTACGCGATAGAGGAGGCATATGAGTTGGCAGAGGCGATACAAGAGGGAGATATCGAGGACATTAAAGGAGAGCTTGGCGACGTATTATTGCAGATTATTTTCCATTGCCAGATTTATGCGGAACAGCATCAGTTCGATTTAGGCGAAGTGGTTTATACCTTACAAAGTAAATTAATCCGCCGTCATCCGCATGTGTTTGAAGCAGATAATCTGCCTGATGAGGCCGCAGTGAAAAAACGTTGGGATGAAATTAAATCATTGGAGAATGCAGAGGGAGAACGTCGCGGTAAGCCCAAACGCAGTCTTGACAAGGTCAAAGCAGGCAGTGCACTGATGCAGGCACAAAGTTTACAAAAGTCTGCCAGTAAGCTGGGGTTTGATTGGGACGGTGTCGCCGGTGCCATTGAAAAACTAGAAGAAGAAATTACCGAGCTGAAGCAAATTCTGCCTAAAGAAAACGAGAAAGTGGATGATACTTTAAAGCTAGAGCTAGAAAAAGAGCTCGGCGACTGTGTGTTTGGCTTGGTCAATGTGGCGCGCAAACTAAATCTTGATGCTGAGACCGCAACCTTAACCTGTGTCCATAAGTTCCGCAGTCGGTTTGGCTTTATCGAAGATGAGTTGGCGAAGCAGGGTAAAACCGCTGAGACCAGTAGCCTTGAGGAAATGGATGCTTTATGGGAGCAAGCCAAACAGTATGAGTAATTGCCTCACGATCAACACAGAGGACGCTGAAAGCCAAATTACGTGGTGGTTAAGGCTGATTCAATTACTGCTACTGTCGTTGGCTTTAAGCCTATGTCTTATACCCAAAGCATTAGCCAAACAGTGTTTTGCTGATGCTGGACTGGCCTATACCTATCTTATTGAGCAACAAGATTTAGAGCAGCAGATTCAATTAGCGTATCAAAATAAGACCATTAATTTAAATGATGCCAGTGAGGCAGAGTTAACTCAGCTAAAGGGTGTGGGAAGCATCAAAGCAAAGCAGATTATTTCATACCGGCAAGCTTTTGGTGACTTTGCAAGAGTAGAGGATTTGACCAAAGTAAAAGGCATAGGCGACAAAACGGTCAGCAAAAATAGAGACCGTATGACTGTGAATTAGCGCTGTATAGCTGTCAACTAGTTCAAAAAGCGACGGTCAGTCAGGACACAAAGCTCCTGCAGGTTAGTACAGAAAATGGCTGTCTAAATACCTGTCTAATAGAAGATTAGGAAGAGCAAACTGCCTGAAATAAAACATCATCGGTGGCCAGTTTATGCCAAGTCAATTGCTGAAAATTTGCTGTCGAAAGCTTGGCCTCTGAGGTCAGTGTCGTAGTAGCGGGATGGGTGCAATTAACCAATTGTGGAATAATTTTGGTACTAATACGTCTTTCAAAAAGGTAGATTTTACTACGCTTGATACGGTCGAATGTGCCACTAATGCTAGGGTCAATGGTTTGAGCATCGCTTACGGCCATAAAGCGGATCACTTGAGGTTTTAAATAACTCCAAGGACGATACCAGGTAGTGCCTTCAATGGTTTTTACTACCTGTACTTGCTCAGGTAGCGCTTGGATCTGCTGCTCATGCCAGTGATACTCTTGGTGAATCTGAAAGCCAAGCATCCCTATACCAGCGAAAATTGGAATGAGCCACTTTGGGGCTTGCCGACCCATTAATTTGGTCAGTTGTCGCACAATCATGGCGATACCTGCCATACCAAATCCAGCGGTCACAGTAGCAATAAACTCATAAATCATTGAGGCTCGTCCCAATACAAAAGGTGAAAAACAAATAAAACAATAAAAATGAATAAGCCAAAATATTGGCTTATTCATCAGAAAAGGACGTTATTCTTAGCTTGTTAATACTGGCCTGTTAATAGTGGCCTGTTAATACCAGTCAATAAAGACCAATTGATTAACTAAACCAGTAATGATCAATCAATGATCAATCGCTGAGCCTGCACCGCGTGGTGAACGCACACTTTCAACCAATTGTTGAATATGTAGCGGTGGTGCTTGAGTAGCAGAAGATACTAAGAATGCCACCACAAAGTTAATCAGCGCTCCGATAGCCCCAAAGGACATAGGAGAAATGCCTAACAACCAGAATTCTTCAGTGTCTGGTAAATTGGCCGTACCCGCCACAAAGAACCAACCTTTATAAACAAAGATATAAACCAAAGTCGTTAATAGACCAGCCAACATACCAGCGATGGCACCATAGTTATTAATACGCTTGGAGAAAATCCCCATCATTAAAGCGGGGAATAAAGAGGCGCCTGCAATACCAAATGCTAGGGCCACAACTTGTGCTGCGAATCCAGGCGGATTGATACCTAAGTAAGTGGCCACCACGATGGCAACTGCCATAGAAATACGGGCCACCAATAGCTCGCCTTTATCGGTGATATCAGGGTTAAAGTTACGTTTTACTAAGTCATGACTGATGGCAGAAGAAATGGCCAACAATAAGCCTGCTGCTGTCGATAAGGCTGCTGCCAGACCGCCTGCTGCAATTAGACCAATAACCCAAGGTGGTAGATTGGCAATCTCAGGGTTGGCCAATACCATGATGTCATTGTTCACATCCAGCTCGTTACCAGCCCAACCCGCATTACTAAACTTACCTTCAAGCTCAGCAGCATGTGCCACTTTCGCTTCTTCAACAGCGGTTGTCGCAGCCGCAACATCTCCGCCTTCTTTTTCAGCGGCAGCTAGAGCAATTTGTGCTGCGCCCAGTCCGCTATCGTTATACATTTGAATACGACCGTCGCCATTCAGGTCGGTATATTTGATAAGACCTGTCTCTTCCCAAGTTTGCATCCAGCTTGGACGCTCATCATAACGTAGAGCAGGCTCATTCACACCTTGAGGATATAAAGTGTCCATTAGGTTTAAACGTGCCATGGCGCCCACGGCAGGGGCAGTGAAATATAACAGTGCGATAAACACCAATGCCCAACCTGCTGACCAACGCGCGTCAGCCACTTTAGGTACAGTGAAGAAGCGAATGATAACGTGAGGCAAGCCTGCAGTACCAATCATTAAGGATAAAGTGAAGAGCACCATATTAAGCTTATTAGGTACATCTGCCGTGTAGGCAGTGAAGCCAAGGTCTGTCACCACTTGATCTAGCTTAGTTAATAAAGGAATGCCTGATTCACTGTGGGTTGAAAACATACCTAGACCAGGAATAGGATTGCCGGTTAGCTCAAGTGAGATAAATACGGCAGGGATGGTATAGGCAATGATTAGCACCACGTATTGAGCAACCTGAGTATAGGTAATACCCTTCATGCCACCTAAAACCGCATAGAAAAAGACCACAACCGCTGCAATAATTAGCCCTGTGGTATTGTCGACCTCTAAGAATCGAGAGAAGGCGACTCCAGCACCCGTCATTTGTCCAATAACGTAAGTGGTAGAAGCGATAATAAGACAGGCTACAGCCACTAAAGCTGCAGTCTTGGAATAAAAACGATCGCCAATAAAGTCAGGCACCGTGTACTTACCAAACTTACGTAAGTAAGGGGCCAGTAGCATTGCCAGAAGTACATAACCGCCTGTCCAACCCATTAAGTAAGTTGAAGCCCCATAACCACCAGCTGCAAGCAATCCTGCCATAGAGATAAAAGAGGCAGCACTCATCCAGTCCGCCCCAGTGGCCATACCATTTAGCACCGGGTGAACGCCGCCACCTGCCACATAGAATTCTTTAGTAGAGCCTGCTCGTGCCCAAATAGCGATGCCAAAGTAGAGTAAGAAGGAGGCACCGACAAATAAAATATTAATAGTAAACTGGCTCATAACTTACTCCTCATCTAAGCCGTATTGTTTATCCAGCTTATTCATACGCCAAGCGTAGAAGAAGATGAGAATAATAAAGGTGATAATCGAGCCCTGTTGTGCAAACCAGAATCCCAGATCAGCGCCCCCGAATTTTATCCCTGCCAATAAAGGACGGAATAAAATACCACAGCCGTATGAACAAAAAGCCCATATAAAGAGACAGATAAGAATGAGACGGACATTGGCTTTCCAATAGCCTGATGAGTCTTGTGAAGAATTCATAAGACAAACTCCTTTTGTCAATAAGAGGTGTATAGCGCAACCTCAGTAAGGGAACTGCTTCCTGCAGCCTAAAATAAATGTAAGGATTATGTAATAAATCCTCCTAAAGTAATTTATCTTGTATCAAGATAGTTACTTATAGGTATTTTAGTTTACAGCCGTATACCTGTTTAGGCAATAAACTATTTTTAAAAAAATAAAGTAATATTTTTAAAAAAGGAAGGCGTCTTAAAAGCACGGGTTGTGAAAAAAAAGCGATTGGGAAAATTAAAACGTCATCAACCCATAGCTGCTGTGGTTAAAAGTTAAAAGACGGTTAAATAAAACCAGTCAAATAAATAGAAACTGCTTAAAAATGACATAAATTTTTCAATTTATTTTTTTTATTATTGTCTGTTGTGCTAAAGTCGACATTTTTTTAGAATGACCCGCTTATTTTTTTCGGTTTATGACAAGATTTACGTAGTACTTTTCGTACTAACGAACCAACTAATTAACGAATTAACTCACTAATTAAGTAAATAAGGCTATTAGGCTCATCAATTGGTTAAATATTACGGTTACTGATGATAGGCCTTTACTTATCCATTTAAATTGACTTGTTTATCAAAACCAAACACTTGCTTGTTGGTCGTTGTATTTATTTGAGGTTAAACCCGTTAAAGCCATAGGTATTAATTAGGGTATGAGGTATAAGGGCATGAGGGATGAACATCGAGTATCGATTGCCTTTTAAATCGTCCTCTAAGTCGCCCTAGAAATACTAAAATAAATAGCTGACCGATATATAAAACGCTTATAGATAAAAGCCTTAGCATTTATTTAGGGCACTGGTTTTGATAAAAGGAGAATGACTATGCTCGAACAGCCGAATGCTTTCACTGAAGGCTTTAATACCGTTGTAAATTGGGTAAACGGTGTTATCTGGGGTAATGATTCCTGGCTAATCATGGACAATCCATGGTTTGGTTTACTGGTTTTCGTACTCATTGGTGCCGGTATATTTTTTACAGTGGCCACCCGCTTTATCCAGTTTCGCCATTTTGGTCATATGTGGAGTTTGCTACGCATTTCAGGTGAAGGTCGTAAAGAAGGGGGCATTAGCTCTTTTGAAGCCTTAATGACATCTTTGGCTGCCCGCGTCGGTACTGGTAACTTAGCGGGTGTGGCTATCGCGATTTATATCGGTGGACCAGGCGCCGTATTCTGGATGTGGATTACCGCTATTCTAGGGATGTCGACCAGCTTTATTGAGTCAACTTTGGCTCAGGCTTATAAAGTACCGCATACAGACAATGTTTACCGTGGTGGTCCTGCCTACTATATCGAAAAAGGCTTAGGTAAGCGTTGGATGGCGATATTTTTCTCGCTCTGTTTATTAGTAGCCTTTGGTTTGGCCTTTAATGGGGTTCAAGCCAATACCATCGCTCAAGCTTCGCATGAGGCATTTGGTGCCCCAACGTGGATGACCGGTATCGTCTTAGTAGTATTAGTAGCGCCAATCGTATTTGGTGGTTTGCGTTCTGTGGCAAGAGTGGCAGGTAAAGTGGTACCAGTAATGGCCATTTTATACATATTATTGGCCTTGTTTATTATCGTAACGAATTTCAGTGCGTTCCCATCGGCGATTGCTTTAATTGTGAAATCAGCCTTTGGTTTGGAGCAAGCGGCAGGGGGTGTGCTAGGTTATGGTATTGCTCAAGCAATGATTAATGGTATCAAACGTGGCCTGTTCTCTAACGAGGCCGGTATGGGTTCTGCACCTAATGCTGCTGCCACCGCAAAAAGCCACCCAGATCATCCAGCTGTCCAGGGCTTTATGCAAATGTTAGGGGTGTTCATTGATACTTTAGTTATTTGTAGCGCCACTGCTTCTATCATTATTTTATCAGGTGTGACCAGCGACCCTAATGTTGAGCAAGAAGGTATTAAATTGACTCAGCTAGCGTTATCACAATATGTGGGCGACTCAGGGGTTTACTTTATTGCTGTGGCTATTTTCTTCTTTGCGTTTACTTCTATCATTGCCAATTACAGCTATGGTGAGTCAAACTTAGAGTTTATCTCTGGAGAGAAAAGTGCCAAATCTGCCATTATGATTTTCCGTTTTCTAGTACTGGCGATGGTGTTTATTGGTTCAGT
>Ga0208670_100265_pt1 | contig 15886 bp, 14 predicted proteins | sample 24BtaG_FD_184098 | JGI IMG/M metagenome (GOLD analysis project Ga0208670, IMG submission 184098) | Marine viral communities from Cariaco Basin, Caribbean Sea - 24B_WHOI_OMZ_CsCl (SPAdes) (version 2) | ecosystem: Environmental > Aquatic > Marine > Oceanic | place: Caribbean Sea: Cariaco Basin...
GCAGTATAGTTCGGTTAGGTTGTCCATGTAAGAAGTCCTTGTTGTGAAGTTTGTCTTGGTAAACTCACTTTAACAACTTCGGACTTCTTTTTTTATCTTTTTTTTGAGCCCTTATCCCGAACTGGGTTTAAGTAGAGACTTGTCCCATTTGCATCTCCCTCCCAATCCTTTAAATTTATAGATAATAGACCTCTTACAAAATCCCCATTCTATTGATTTCTAATAACAGAGTTTCAAAGACTGGCGACGAATTATGCAAGAAGTCTAATAAAATATATGATTTAAATATGACACATCAATAATTAACGCAATTCATCCACGACCGCCAGCATTGCAACCAACGAGGCTTCACCCAATTTGATAGAACGCTCTGGTGACCAGCCCGTATCTTCAAAAGGCAGATTGGCATTATCTTTAAACGGCATCTCTAAGGTATTGGCCAGACAATCAAACCGTTCCGCTACCCAGTGGGTGGCGATGGTCATGTTCGCGGTGCCCGGCGCATCGATGTCATAGCCAAACTCAGACTGAAAATCGGCACTGGCGAGCTTTAATACATCTGAAAACTTATCACGTAAACGCGCAAGACGGTCGTTATAACTTGGTGTGCCTTGCGAGCCGGCTAAGAACACATAAGGCAGCGCTTCATCACCGTGCACATCATAAAATAAGTCCACACCCGTTGCTTCCATTTTATTAATGACATGGAATACCTCAGGGCTTTTCTCTAAGCTTGGATTTAACCATTCACGGTTTAAATTCGTTCCGACAGCATTAGTACGTAGATGTCCGCGCACACTGCCATCAGGGTTCATATTTGGCACAATATAGACGTTCGCCTTTTCTAATAACAGCTTAGCAGTGGCGTTATCACTATCTAGTAAGCTATATAACAATCCTTCAACCAGCCACTCAGCCATCGTCTCACCCGGATGCTGACGCGCCGTAATCCAAATATTGCGTTTGCTCTTATCACTACTGCTATCGCCATCAGCAATTTTCACCAAGGTTAAGTCGCGCTTATCAAGCGTTTCACCTAAATGCTCTACACTCACTAATGGGTGCGTTTTTACGGCTGCCAATAAGTCTTGATGACGCTCATAACTGTAAGGGGCAAAATACGCGATTTGAATGGTGTCACACTCAAGCTCTGCCACTATGGTTAATTTGCCGTCTTTATAAGAGGTTGGCAGACGGAACCAGTACTCCCGATCATAGGAAGCAACCGCTTGGTAATTCTCCCAGCCCTCAAGGTATGACGCCGCCCCTGCATTGACAATATTGAGCACATATTGCTCGCCAATCTCACCTGATAGACGAAAGTTAAACCACTGGAAAAACTCTTCACCAATGTCTGGACGAATCGCTAATTGGATATCTTTTTTATCTTCTAGACTAATAACGTCAATATTACCTGCGTCAAAATTTGCAGTGATATGCATAATCTTTCCTTAATGGTTTTTTGTAAATTTAAAGACTTATGTTAAAAAAACTTATACTAAACTCAATAGGTTGTCCATCATAGTGTAACGGAGTTTATGGCACACTCGTGATCAAGTTTGGTTGCTTATTATAGCGCTTGTTTCTTTATTATTAGCTTGATTCTTGGTTTGATTCTTGGATTGCGTATAACTAGAAACTAAGAGCACACCGTAAATTCGTACATTCTCGAACATCAAACACATATTAGCTTTTAGTAAACAATTTATTTCAATAATTCGTGCGTCTTAGAGCATAAGCTGCTGCTCTATTACCAAAGATAAATAAAGGAATATATGTGACTTCAGGAAGAAGCGCCAGCGTGCATAGCGCACCTATATACATCTCACCCAAGCACTTTGCCGATTACTTATCGCCTCAGCAAGGCTATTGCCTGTTTTTAGATATAGATGGCACGCTTGCAGATTTTACCTTGAATCCAAAAGACAGCTTCATTCCTACTACCACCCTAACACTTTTAGAAAAAATACAAAGTCATGGCGTCAACATCGCAATTGTCACCGGACGAAGTCTAACTGAAGCGAAGCAAATGCTGTCCCCTATAAAGCTACCTATTGCCGCAACCCATGGATTAGAAATGGCATTTGATGGTATCAGCGCCAGCCTTACACAGATTAACCTTATTGAACTGACCGCTATCAAGCAGGCTATTCGCCAATCTTGTATGCCTTACGATGATTTGACAATAGAAGATAAACCTTATTCTGTCGCCCTACATTATCGGCAAAATCCTACGTTAGCTGATGTGGCGTACGCCATTATGTCAACCACGTCAAAAGACTATGCCGATTGGCTATTAAAACAGGGCAAATACGTGTGGGAGATAGCGCCCAAAGCGGCCGATAAAGGCATTGCAATTTTAACCTTATTAAAACAAATGCAGACCAATGATACTCTTTGCCCTATTTTTATCGGTGATGATATAACCGATGAAGCAGGGTTTATTGCCGTACAAGGCAGCAAGCGATTCATAGAAAAAAGCCATTTAATCAAAGGTATGGGTATCAGGGTAGGTAACGAGTACCAGCAGCCAACGTGCGCCCATTATTATGTCAATAACATTCATGACGTAACAGTTTTACTTGAGCGCTTTTTAACTTTTTGTCAAAAACGCAGCACGCTATTGTCTGACCTAACTAATTCCAATGTTCAGATAGTCTGCAAACATTCGAGGCAACTGATATGAGCCGTTTAATCGTCTTATCTAACCGAGTAAAGATGCCCGATAATAATCCTATGGCAGGCGGGCTGGCAGTAGCGCTGCAAGATATATTAACCGGCAATTCAGTCATTTGGATGGGTTGGAATGGTGACATTATTGATAGCTCTGATGCCGGTGAAATCAATAGCTTTAGCAATTATAAACAAGCTGCTTTAGCAAGTCCTCGTATGCAAGGAACGCATGCCGAAGTTACTTATATGACCACCGCCCTCACCACCCGACAATATCAACGTTTTTACTGCGGCTTTGCCAATAACGTGCTGTGGCCAATGCTGCATGAGCAACCTGAGTTAATTAACCAAGCACCAGAGGACTATGCAGGCTATCAAGATGTAAATCGCCTGTTTGCTCAACAGTTAAAGAGCATTATTCAGCCTGACGATGTGATTTGGGTGCATGATTATCATTTTTTAAGTGTGGCTTATCATTGTAAGAAACTTGGAATAAAGAATCGTATTGGCTTTTTTTTACATATTCCGTTTGCGCCATTAGCCTTTTGGCGACAGCTTGCTCAAAGCTGTGAGCTGATTAAACAGCTTGCGCATTATGATGTGCTCGGCACCCAAACTCAGCAAGATAAAGCCCATTGTCTTGCGGTTTTGCAACATTATTTAAAAGACAACGTTTTAGAAGATAGTCTGGCAAAAAACAGTCTTTTAGATTTTTTACCCATCAACGTTTTATATTCCAAACAGTCTGTTACTAGAGCGCATACTGCATCTGGTACGCAATTGAAACTTCATTTAGAGTTAAAACCCCAGCATGCTTTAATAATTAATGCCTATCCTATCGGCGTCAATGTCGCAAAGATTCAGCAGCAGGTTAGCCATGTATTCTCACCTTTATCCTTATCATCTATCAAGCATATTCAGAATAACGATACGGTAAAGCCCATCTCACAGCGTATTATTGCGGTTGATAGGATTGATTATTCCAAAGGTTTATTAGAGCGTTTTTCGGGCTATCGCGACTTTTTACAGCAATATCCAGCCTATCAAAATCGGCTGCAATTATTACAAATCGCCTGCCCTAGCCGTTTAGATTTACCGACTTATCAGCGACTTTATAAAGAAGTTAAACAAGCGGTTTATAACGTTAATCAACAATTTTCGCCTAATACAGATTCTTGGCAAGCAATTAATTATAGCGAAGAAGTATTAAGCCATGAGACCGTGATGACGGCATTTTGCCAAAGTGATCTCGGTTGGGTAAATTCGCTGCAAGACGGTATGAATCTGGTCGCCAAAGAATATATTGCTGCCCAAAATCCTGATAATCCTGGGGTGTTGATGCTATCACGTTATGCCGGAGCTGCCGAGCAAATGCAAGCAGCGGTCATTATCGATCCGCACCAGCCAAAAAGTATCATAGAGGGTTTGAATACCGCCTTAATAATGCCACTAGGAGAGCGAAAATCCCGCTATCAGATGTTATTGCAAGGATTGCAGCAAGAGAATTTACATGCTTGGCAGCAAAGTTTTTTAGACGACCTATATTTAGATAACTTATATGATAATAAAAAACATCAAACAGACAGCGATTCCCCAGAAGCCGTCCAAATGTTTGGCTCATAAAAATAACTAGGAGACCCTTATGCTCGCGCTCGAGGCAAAAAATCCTTTATTATCAGACATAAAATCTGCCATAGAAAATATCATATTTACTGGCAATCAAGCCAATGGCAGTGTTATTAGCACAAACATTATTTCTATAACCGATAAACTGCGCCATGAGATATTAAAAATCTTAATAAGCTATAGCGATAAAATCCCTCATCCTGCCAGCGGCACTGAAGGCAATAAAGAAAACAAATCCCGAACCAATTCACGTACTTTGATTCGTTGGCAAATTTTAGCTTATGTGGCAAGTATAGATTTAACGATTGCCAAATGGTTTGAGTCACATTTAGACGCGTTAAGCATTTTACATGAACTGAGCTATGAGCAAGCAACACAAGGTTTATGGGCGGTTTGGGCAGCAGAAGGTCATCCTTTGAGCTATCAGCAGGGCAAAATCAGCGGTACAAAAGCATGGTGTTCAGGCGCAAATATCGTTGACCATGGGCTAATGACCTATCGCGATAAGGATGGTCAGGCGCAATTGCTTATGGTGGATATGCATCAAAATGGTATTAAAATTGATAATAGTGCCTGGCAAGCAGTCGGCATGCAGGCTACTGATACGGCAACCATACATCTCGATCAAGTAGTAGCCAGTAACGTTGGCGCGGCAAAGGCGTATCTAGAACGCGTAGGATTTTGGCATGGTGCGGCTGGCGTTGCTGCTTGCTGGTATGGGGCGGCGACTTGTCTCGCCAGTTATTTAATCACCGCTTATCAGCAAAAGCCAAGCGATTATAAAGCCATGTATTTGGGACAAATTGGCACGGCACTGGCCGTTACTGAGCAATACTTTCATCATATTGCTGAGTTAATAGATAATGAGCCAACACAAAGTCATGAGCTTGCCATACGCCAATTAAGGTCAAACGTTGAGCAGATAGCTCGTGAGGTTATAGAGGTCGTCGGGCAGGCATTGGGCGCCGCGCCCTTTTGTAATAACCCTCATTTCGCCAGATTATCTGCCGATTTAACCGTATTTATTCGCCAAAGTCATGGCGCTTTTGATTTACAGAAAATCGGCGAGCTGTCTAGTATGTTAGCGAGTGAATCCGCTAGCACACTGACTAACGACGACACCAGTGACTTTATAAATAGGCAGAGAAATATATGGCAACTGTAATTCCTAGTAAGCCAGCACCTATAAAAAATAACCATCCGATAGTTGGCGACCGCGTTATTGAGGGTGATGGCACCAGTTGCGACGCTTGGCAAAATTGGTCAGGGCTGCAAAACATGCCGCGCTTAAATGTAGCGACAAGCTTTCCGGCGCATCAGCGGGTTTGTATTTTCGCGCCGCATCCTGATGATGAGGTTTTGGGCTGCGGTGGGTTGCTACAACATTTAGCCAATAATGGTAATCCAATCCTACTGGTCCATGTAACCAATGGCACGCAAAGCCATCCTGACTCGCAGATTTATCCTCCAAAAGCGCTTGATATTATCCGTCCGGAAGAAAGTGTTGCAGCGTTAGAGGCATTGGATATATCTCATCAAGTCAAGGTTATTTCTATGCATCTAACCGATGGCGACGTGTTTGCTGAGCAGACACAGTTTCACCAAAAATTAGCAGCAATTATTCAACCTGATGATATTTTGGTAACGCCCTTTGTACACGATGGGCACCCTGATCACGAGGCAACGGGGCAAGTGGTCGCTGCATTTGCCAAGCAACACCATTTAGCCTGTTATCAGGTGTTAATTTGGGCGTGGCATTGGGCCAAGCCTGCTGACAGCCGTATTTCTTGGAGCTGTGCTTTCAAAGTAGATTTAACGCCCGAGCAATTGCAGCGCAAAATACAAGCCATTCATTGCTTTACCAGCCAAATTAGCGTTGATGAAAGCACGGGCAATCCGCCCATTTTATCGGCTCAAACCATTGCCAGAATTAGCCAACCTTGGGAGGTTTATTTATATGAGCCAATACCATAAATCTACGCCGGAAATAGATTTTGTAAACTTATCAAAGGTTTCTAAAAATGAGACGGCTGACTGCTCCCATACTGATACGCAAATGCAAGCTGCCAACTATGCAGAAACCTATTTTGATGCTTTATATAGCGATAATAGTGACCCTTGGCAGTATCAGACCCGCTGGTACGAAAAGCGTAAACGCGATATGTGTCTTGCTGTATTACCAAAAGCACAATATCACAATGCCATTGAATTAGGCTGCGGAAACGGCGTGTTTAGTGCGTTACTTGCACCTCGCTGCCATGCTTTGTTAAGTATTGATGGTAACAAACAGGCGGTGCAGCTTGCTAAGCAAAATTTGGCAGACTCATCTCATGTCAGCGTGATACAAGGAGTCATTCCTGACGCATTACCGACTGCGAAATCTCATTTTGATTTAATTATTATTAGTGAAATTTTATATTATTTATCATCTAATGATATTGAGACCGTTATTACTTGGATTACACAAAACCTTACTGTGGGTGGCACCTTGCTATGCTGTCATTGGCGTTATGCCATTGAAGGCTTTGTGATGACGGGTGAAACCGTACATCAGCGTCTCAACCAAGCGTTTAATAAAGTAAATAATGAGGTAGAACCTAAGCAGGGACAGCACATCGATACTAAAAATTCAGCCTTTACCCATCAAAGTAAAATTATCGATAGTGATTTTTTATTAGACGTTTGGCAATACTCTCCCAAGTCAGTCGCCATGCAAGAGAACTTGGTATAAGAGGATATGACAACGAGTAAACCGAGGCGGATATATGGAAGATATAAAAATTGTTATTGTCATTCCTGCTCATAACGAAGCGATGACCATTACTAAATGCTTAGCATCGGTGCAAACTGCCATTGAGCAGCTGCCCTCTACCATTACCGCGACTATGCTTGTCGTGCTCGATAGCTGTCGCGATGATACGCTTGAATTGGTTAAAAGTGTCCAAGTTGAAAGTGCTCAAGCTAAAAATACTAAAATCGAAAATGCTGACGTGAATTATCTATGCTGTGACTATCTATGTGTGGGACAAGTACGGGATTTAGGCATCCGTCATGCTATCGCAGCTGGCGCGACATGGCTTGCCTGTACAGACGCTGATTCAGTCGTCACCCCAGATTGGCTGATACAGCAAATCGCCCATATCAACACTCAGCCTACTGATATGATATGCGGCGTAGTAAGTGTTGATAGTTGGGCGCATTTGAGGCCGCAAACGCGCAAAGACTATATGGCTCATTATCAAGATAAAATGGGACATCGTCATATTCATGGGGCAAACTTAAGTTTTAGCGCTGAGTCTTATCTTGCCGTTGGTGGTTTTGCGCCATTAGGGTGTCATGAAGATGTCGATTTGGTAAAAAGGTTTGAGAGTACAGGCTATGCCATCACTTGGAGCAATCGCGTTCGGGTTATTACTAGCAGCCGCTTACAAGCTCGAGCAACAGAAGGTTTTGCCGCGTTTTTAGCCAATTTAGAAACTAATAATTGACAGTAATGTTTAAAAATCCTGCTAACGGCTACGATTTTAGCAGTTAGCCTATAGAGCAGAGCGAATATGAGTGGCGGGGAAAACGGCGCTAAATGTCGAGCCTTTACCTTCTGACGATTCAATTTGCAAAGTCGTATCATATTGATATAACACATGCTTTACAATGGCCAGCCCTAACCCCGTACCACCTGTCGCACGACTGCGCCCGCTATCTACCCGATAAAAACGCTCGGTCAATCGGGCAACATGCTCCGGCGCAATCCCAATACCATCATCACTGACGGCAAACCGACAACCTTCTGCAGTTTTTGCCCAACTGATGACGATATTACCTGCTTTTGGCGTGTATTTAATCGCATTAATCACCAAATTGGATAACGCACTGTTCAAATACATCTCCGAGCCGTAAAGACCATCATAGGTATCTATCTGTAAATGCAGCGTATGGCCATATTCTTGGTTGTAAGCCTGTGCGTCGTCATAGACATGGGTGAGCAGCTTGGTCATATCAATATAGTGCAGCTCATGCGTCTCTTCGATTTCAATCCGAGACAGCAGCAGCAAGTCATTGACCACTCTATTCATGCGCGCGGTCTGCTGCGTCATTAATTCAAATCCGCGTCGCCATTGCCGCGGCATGTCTTCCTGATCTGAAAAATTCTCCAGATAGCCCATTAATACGGTCAACGGCGTTCGTAACTCATGCGAGACATTTGCCACAAAGTCGCGGCGCATTTGCTCTAAGTGTTGTAAGCGGGTCACATCATAAATAATCAGCAGCTTTTCATCGCCAAAAGGCGTGAGCTCACATTTAAGATAACGGTTAGGGTCTTGCCATGACTTCATATGTACACCATCATTGGGTGTCAACATGCTCTGATAGTATTGCCGAAACTCAGGAACGTTAATAAAGTCAAAAATACTTTTGCCATGATCCGCTGACTGCAACAATAACAAATCCTCGGCGGCCTGATTCCACCACTCCAAACCATCATCGTCATTTAGCAAGATAACCGCATCTCGCAATGCGCGTAAGGCACTTCTGATTTTTTTCAGCTGATCGGTGGAGTATTGCTCGATGTCCTGTTGCTCAATATCCTTTGGCGTTATCATGTTTTTCTCTCTTCTTTATTACCAGTATGATGCTTAGCACTGACTATTCTTAGCACTGACTATTCTTAGCACTGACTATTCTCAGTACTTATGCTTCTTAGTTCTTATTATTCTAAATATTTATGACTCTGAGCACTGAATTTTCTTAACACTGTTTTCCTGCCTTGTAAATAATGGGCTATTTTTTCAAAATCGATAGCGTTATTCAACCAGACTCGAAAACCGATAACCTGTACCGCGAACCGTTTGAATCAAGGCACTACAATCATAAGGCTGTAGTAATTTGCGTAAACGCCTGATGTGCACATCAATCGTGCGATCTTCGATATAGACATTGCCGCCCCAGACCTGATCTAACAGCTGGGTGCGCGTATAAGCACGCTCGGGGTGACTCATAAAAAACGCCAGCAAGCGATATTCTGTCGGCCCGATATCAATGACTGTATTATCCGCAGTGATACGCTGACTTTTGGGATCTAGGCTAAGCTTGCCTATTTCAATTGGCTTATCGCTACTAAGGGCACGACTACGACGTAACACGGCTTTGATTCTGGAGATTAATTCACGCGTTGAAAAGGGTTTGGTCATATAGTCATCAGCGCCCGCATCAAGCCCATGAACCTTGCTATCCTCTTCACTTTTGGCCGTCAGCATAATCACTGGTATCTCAGCCAGCATCTCATCACTTTTAAGCATGCGGCAAAAATCAATACCACTTTTATCACCCGGTAACATCCAATCTAGCAAAATCAACGCGGGTCTATGGTCTACCACTTGTTGATGCGCCTCTGCAACGTCAGCCGCTTGTAAACTCTCAAAGCCCGCCATCTCTAGCGTCATTACCACCATCTCACGAATTGCAGGTTCATCTTCGACAATCAAAATCTGCTCATTGCGCATACCATCGCCTCATTATTGAAAGACAAAAAATTGGAAAACAAAAATACTAAGCCCTTATCATTGCCTGCCCATTAAACGGCTTAATTATGACAGTTTGATGACACAGTGACTCGCTACGTTAAATGCTGTGCCTTAAACACTGCATCTCAAACACTGTACTTTCAGCCCTATACTTTAAACGCTGTGCTTTGAACGCTTAGCCTTAAACCCTTACGCCCCAAAAAAAAACCAACGGCTCATCATAACGAATTTTGCGCTAGATAGCAGCTGTAATCCCCTTAAACGATTGCTTTATTAGGCTGCGTTTTTAATTGACCGACTTTTTTCATAAAAATGTCTTATTTCATCAAACTGTCATATTTGCTCGGCACAATATGCTCATTGACCACCGAGCGTCTTTGCAGCAAAACCTTGCTAACCAAACATCGTTAGCAATACATTACTAAAAACCTGGGCATCGACATTGTTATTCATAAATGCCCCATACTTAAATCTGATTACTTTTTAGGAGAAATAATGCGTTATTCATTAATGGCTTTAGCAGTCGCGAGTACCTTTACCTTAGCTGCTTGTAATCAAACCCCCAATAGTAATGAAAGTAATGAGCCCGCTACTTCGGCGCAATCAACCACCGCGCCTACCGACACCGCAAACGTTCAATCAACAGACAATGTGTCCATGAATATCACCGGTGCTGGCGCCTCTTTCCCGCAGCCTATCTATGCTAAATGGTCAGATGCCTATAATAAAGCAACAGGCGGTCAAGTGAACTATCAGTCGATTGGTTCATCAGGTGGTATCAAACAAATCGTCGCAAAAACCGTTGATTTTGGGGCGTCTGATGCGCCAATGACCCCAGCTGAATTAAACGAAGCCGGTCTGATTCAATTCCCAACTGTTATCGGCGGCGTGGTACCTGTCGTTAATATCGATGGTATTAAGCCCGGACAATTAAAGCTCGATGGAAAAATGCTAGCTGACATCTATCTTGGCAAAATTAGCAAATGGAATGACCCTGCCATCGTAGCCATGAACCCTGATTTAACCCTTCCTGACGCGGCTATTACCACGGTGTTCCGTTCAGACGGTTCCGGCACAACCTTTAACTTTACCGATTATCTAGCCAAAGTTTCAAACGACTGGAAAGACAGCGTTGGCGTCGACAAAACCGTGAAATGGCCAACCTCAGCAACCGGTGCGGGCGGTAAAGGCAACGAAGGCGTTTCAAGCTATGTGAATCGTATGAAAAACTCTATCGGCTACGTTGAATATGCCTATGCTAAGCAAAATGGCATGTCACACGTTGCCCTGAAAAATGCCGCCGGCAACGTCGTTCAACCATCTGCGCAAACATTCGCCGCCGCTGGGGACATTGATTGGTCAAAGCAAGAAGGCTTTTATAAAGTCATCACCAACTCTGAGACCGACCAAGCATGGCCTATCGCTGCTGCGACCTTTATTTTAGTCCACAAACAGCCGCAAGATGCTAAGCAAGTGGCAGGTGTCCTTAACTTCTTCGATTGGGCTTATGCTCAGGGCGATGATGACGCAATGAGCCTTGATTACGTGCCTTTTTCTGATACGGCTGTGGCTTTATTTAAAGCGAAATGGAACGAGGTGGTAGACAGCGAAGGTAAGCCTGTTTATACCTCAGCACAGTAGCTCGAAGCTTATTAATTCGAGGCTTATTAATTCGAAAAGAAGCAAGTCGAGAAGAAGCTAACTAATGCCAGCAAGCAAATACTGAAAAGCGTGTTTGCTTGGTGACGTCTTAGCGGTAGTGAACTTAATAGATGGTTGTTAGATGACACAGTTTATTACGGTAAGACGCTAAAGCTAAAACCCCTAAGGTTTTTTACAATCAAGCTTTCACATAATCAAGCGTTAACACCATTCATCATTAATATAATGAAAAGTTAGAGCGATAAACAACAGAGGCTTTTATGGCAGACCTAAAATCCCAACTGGCAAAACAAAAACGCTACGATGCAGTTTTTGTTAATGCCACCAAAGCATTTGCAATCTTGGTGCTCTTGTCGCTTGGCGGCATCATGCTGTCATTGATTGTCGGTGCGTGGCCAAGTATCACTGAGTTTGGCTTGGGATTTTATACCAGCAATAACTGGGATACGGTGAACGATCAATACGGTGCGCTTGCGCCCATTTACGGAACGGTGGTCACTTCACTGATCGCTATCTGTATTGCCGTGCCAGTCAGCTTTGGGATTGCTATCTTTTTAACGGAACTTTGCCCCAATTTTTTGAAAAAGCCATTGGGTATTGCTATCGAGCTGCTGGCAGGCATTCCTTCTATCATCTACGGCATGTGGGGCTTGTTTGTCTTTGCACCGTTTTTTGGTGATCACATTCAGCCTTGGTTTATTGAAAATATTGGCCCCCTACCTATTATTGGTAAGGTTTTTACCGGTGCGCCGATGGGATTGGGGATGTTTACCGCCTCATTAATACTGGCAATTATGATTATCCCTTTTATCGCCGCTACCATGCGCGATGTTTTCTCTGTGGTGCCAGACCTACTAAAAGAATCCGCATACGGCATGGGCGCCACCACGTGGGAGGTGATGTTCAAAATTATCTTACCTTATACCAAAGCAGGTGTGGTTGGTGGCGTGATTTTGGGACTTGGTCGGGCGCTAGGTGAGACGATGGCCGTTACCTTTTTGATTGGTAATGCCTTTAATATCAGCCCAAGCCTATTTACCTCTGGGGTGACTATTACCTCAGCGCTGGCCAACGAATTTGCCGAAGCGTCAAGTGAGCTGCACTTAGCGTCATTATTACATTTAGGCTTAATCCTGTTTGTCATTACCTTTATCGTTCTATCAATATCTAAGCTGATGCTCATGCGTATTGACCAAAAAGCAGGTAATTAAACACCCTATTTTAAATAGCCAACAAAGCAAATAAAAACAAGCCTAAATAAACTAAAACATGCTATTTGCCGCCATTATTTGACTCAAGAAGGACAAACACTTCATGACTTTAGCACCAGTCACTACTCAAACGACCCAGCCAAGCCAGCCTTCTGTACGCTTTGAAGACCGCTACAACAAGCGGCTGTATAACAAGCGCCGTTTTATCAATAGATTGGGACTTGGTTTTGCCTTATCAGCGATTGTATTTGGTTTGTTTTGGCTGATTTGGATTTTGATTACGCTGTTTGTTGAAGGCTTTCAAGGTCTAATCGAGATGCCTGTCTTTATGGCCGATACCCCGCCACCGATGGGCGAAGGTGGTCTACGCAACGCCATTGTTGGTTCAGTGATGTTGGCTTTTTCGGGCTTGGCGATTGGTGCGCCAATAGGCATGATGGCTGGCATTTATTTAGCAGAGTTTTCACATGGCAGTATGCTGGGCAAAGTCACCCGATTTTTAAATGATATTTTATTGTCGGCTCCATCTATCGTGATTGGTCTGTTTATTTATGCCTTGATGGTCAAAGGACAGAGCTTTTCGGGTTGGGCCGGTGCATTGGCATTGGCGCTGATTGTGATCCCTATTGTCGTGCGTACGACGGAAAACATGCTAAACCTAGTGCCTAATACCCTGCGCGAAGCTGCTTATGCACTGGGCACACCAAAATGGAAGCTGGTCAGTACCGTGACACTGAAAGCTGCCAAAGCCGGTCTGACTACCGGTGTGCTGCTCGCTTTTGCGCGTATTACCGGTGAGACCGCGCCCTTGCTATTCACTGCGCTAAACAACCAATACTTTAGTACCGATATGAGCCAACCGATGGCCAACTTACCCAATACGATTTATCAGTTTGCTATGAGTCCTTATGATAACTGGCATGCACTGGCTTGGGCGGCGGCGCTGCTCATTACTGCGACAGTATTATTCTTAAATATCGCCGCCCGCTTTATCGGTGGCAAAGACCATAGCAGATAATTTAAGGCTAACAAACGCATATCTAATAGCAAAAAAACACCCCCATTTAACAAAACTTTAAAACAGATGGATACCATTATGACTGATGTATTAGAGAGAAAAGCGACTAAGCCGATGACAGATACCAGCAGCAAACGCCGTTTACTGGATGACGCTATGTTTAACCATGGTCAGCATAAACAGCCAGATATCGCCCATCTTATCAAGCAAACCATGGCGGACATGCCTGATAACATGCCGCCTGCCAAGATTACCATTCGCGATTTGGACTTTTATTATGGTGATTTTCAAGCGTTAAAAAACATCAATATCGATATCCCAGAAAAAAAGGTCACCGCTTTTATTGGTCCCTCAGGCTGCGGAAAATCAACGCTACTACGTACCTTTAACCGTATGTATGACTTGTATCCGAGTATGCATGCTGAAGGTCAAATTACCCTTGATGGCCAAAATATTTTGGCCAAAGATATGGATGTCAATTTGCTGCGTGCGCGCGTCGGTATGGTCTTTCAAAAGCCCACGCCCTTCCCGATGTCCATTTATGACAACGTCGCATTTGGCGTCCGTCTTTATGAAAAGCTGAGCAAAGTAGAATTGGATGAACGTGTTGAGTGGTCACTAAAAAAAGCGGCGTTATGGCTAGAAGTGAAAGACAAGCTTAAAGCATCAGGACTGTCATTATCTGGCGGTCAACAGCAACGACTTTGTATCGCTCGCGGGGTAGCAACGAAGCCTGAAGTTTTGTTATTAGATGAGCCAACGTCCGCGCTTGACCCTATATCCACTGGCGCGATTGAAGATTTGATTACCGATTTAAAAAACGACTATACCATTGCTATCGTCACCCACAATATGCAGCAGGCCGCGCGCGTCTCTGACTACACCGCTTATATGTATTTGGGAGACATGGTAGAAATGGGTGAGACAGATCAAATATTCACCAACCCAGCACAAAAAGCGACTGAAGATTATATTACCGGTCGTTATGGCTAAGTCGCTGTTCGCTTAAAACAATCATTTTTAGTGGTCATTTATCACGCTACTTATTTTGCCAATATTTTTATGAGCAACACCAATACGATTAAGACTGATTCGATTAAGGAGGTAAGCATGGCGATAACGGCAAAGCATTTATCAAAGAGTTTTGATAATGACTTACATGACGTGATTGAGCTGTTTATGCAAATGGGTCACATGGCAGCAGAGCAAGTCATGGTTGCGACACGCGCCCTGATAGCCGCAGATGAGGCGACCGCGAAAAAAGTGATTGAAGATGATCATCTGATCAATCAGCTAGAGATTAAAATCGATGAGCAAATTATTTTGTTGGTCGCCAAGCGCCAGCCAGCCGCCAATGATTTGCGCTTAGTAATGGCGCTGAGCAAAGGCATTGTCGACTTTGAACGTGTCGGCGACGAAGCAGAAAAAATCGCCCGTATGGCCTGCCAGTTGATTGAAGATGGCGCATCACCCAGAGGTTATTCGGAGGTTCAGCATTTATCCAATCAGGTACGCTTGATGCTGCTCGATGCCATTGACGCCTTCTCAAATATGAATCCGCAGCAGGCATTTTCAGTATTGCAAAGCGATACCGCGGTCAATGAAGAGTACCAATCGGCCACGCGTGCCTTGATGACCTATATTATGGAGGACAGCCGCCACGTGTCTAAGGTGATTAACATACTTTGGGTTTTACGCGCCCTAGAACGGGTGGGCGATCACGCTCGCAACATTGCTGAGCTGGTTATTTTTTGTACCAGCGGTAAAGATGTGCGGCATACGGATTTTATGCAAGTCGAACAAATCGTCCAGCAAACGACTGATGCTGGCATGAGCAATCAGAGTAAATAGCTTATTTGCGCCATTTAGATGACTGTCGCTTAGATGACTGTCGATTAAAATAAAAAAGACCGCTCAATTGAGTGGTCTTTTTTATGCAGTATATTTTTTGGCAACCGATATTTTACTGCCGCCCCCGCTATTTATGACACATAGATTATTGCAAATTACCTATTATAACCCCAGTTCGGGATAAGGGCTCAAAAAAAAAGTCCGAAGTTGTTAAAGTGAGTTTACCAAGACAAACTTCACAACAAGGACTTCTTACATGGACAACCTAACCGAACTATACTGCCATATTGACGACTTTTATCAGCAATTCAAACCTGAGTTTG
>Ga0208670_100270_pt1 | contig 15679 bp, 10 predicted proteins | sample 24BtaG_FD_184098 | JGI IMG/M metagenome (GOLD analysis project Ga0208670, IMG submission 184098) | Marine viral communities from Cariaco Basin, Caribbean Sea - 24B_WHOI_OMZ_CsCl (SPAdes) (version 2) | ecosystem: Environmental > Aquatic > Marine > Oceanic | place: Caribbean Sea: Cariaco Basin...
CCATTTCTTGATAAAAGACGTTTGAGATAACGCCTGCGACGATATCTGAAATACGGTACAAGCCTATTAATGCCAAAAGTAGCAGTGCTTTTTTGCCATAACGACGGAAGAAATCCAAAATAGGATTAATCCAAGTCGCCATTGCTACCTCTTTTTTGACCAAACCTACTTTGACCAACAATAAGCCACTGATAATTGCTAAGCCCAAACTTGCCAATAGGCGAACTGTGGCGATTAAAAATGCCGCCAATGCATCTTCAAATTCTGGGAGTACTTTGCCAAGAAGATTGAAACCGGCAATAAATATGGCCACCGACAGCACAAACACCAACACCAATCTGAGGTAGTCATTTTTAGATTCGGTCACTGTAGGCGCTTTATTGACGATTTTTGGCTGGTTTATCAAGAAGAACAGTAATAAAAAGGGTGCAATACCGATTGTCACCGCAAAATAATTGTTTAATATGGGATAAACAGCTTCAGGAACGATGACAATGCTGCTGCCTGATAATCGGTTATATAAGGTTTCTACTAAATATGGCAGACCAATTACGGTACCGGGCACCAACAAAATAGCGGAATATATAGAAAAAAGCTTTAAATTCAGCTGTTGCTTCTTAACCTGCAAAATCTCAGCCGTTGGCTCGTAACCGGCAAAAGTGGTTAATAAAGGCAAGGTCATAATCACTGCCATCACATAATAAGTATTACGCCATGCTTCATAACTATAGGCATTTTCAGTAGAGCCAAAGTATACGGCCAAATACAATGACCCTGCACCGGCGACAATCATACCAATGCGATAGCCGGTGACATAGATTGAAGACAGTACCGGCTGCATCTCTGGTGGTGCCAACTCAATACGATATGCATCAATAACAATATCTTGAGTGGCCGCCGAAAATCCTAAAAGCACAGACCCTGCTGCCATAAGATGTAACACATTGAGCTCGGCGGGGTTGACACTTGCCATCAGATAAATGGCCAAGATGATAAGCAGCTGCGCCACTACCATCCACGCCCGTCTACGTCCTAGCCATTTGGTTAATATAGGAACAGGGATGGCATCAATGAGGGGTGCCCAGATAAATTTAAAGGCATAGCCGAGGCCTGCCCAACTAAACATGGTGATAATACTAAGATCTACGCCTGCCTCATTCAGCCACAGTCCTAAGCTTGAAAAAATAAGCATAATAGGCAGACCAGCTGCAAAGCCTAAAAAGAACATAATAAGTACCCGAAGGTCTTTAAATGCTCTTAAAGAATCAATCCATGATTTTTTGGGAGGGGCAGTTAGCTCAGATTTTGAGCCATCTTTATGAGTTGGGGTCGATACAGACATAGTAGACCTATCGTTATAAATATCGGAAAAACCGTTATGTTACTTTAGAATGAGATAATTGACTAGCCGTATCGTATCAAGCGTACAATTCCCTAATTTTTCAAATATGTTGAAAATAGTGATATCTCACTAAATAACGGTATAATGTTCGGATTAACCCGCTTAACCCCTTTTATAATGACCCGCTACTTACCCCACACTTCTGCTTTATAATAAGCCCATATTTTAGGCACCTACAATTTATTGAGCATGTATTAAGCACAAGTGATACAGGATACATTTATGGCAATTGATGTCGTCGTCAACCAAAGACACTTACAGATTCAACTAAAACAGTTAGAGACCGTTTGGCATACCGTGATTAATGGCTATAATCTAAGCCAAGCTGCTCAAGTGTTACATACCAGCCAATCAAGCTTATCAAAACATATTTCAGCGTTAGAGAACCAACTCAAAGCTGAAGTATTTGTGCGTCAAGGCAAACGTCTTACGGGTTTAACTCCTGTAGGCGAAGCATTGCTGCCTCATATTGAGTCGATTTTCACTGAAATTCGTACCATCGAAAATATCAGTCTGGATTACAACAACCCTCAAACCGGCACTTTAACTTTAGCAACTACCCATACTCAGGCCCGCTATGTATTGCCGGAGATTATTAAAAAGTTCAAAGAGCAATTTCCAAAAGTACAGCTGGTGCTACAGCAAGCCGACCCCCAAACCATTGCCAACATGGTAATTCGCGGTCAAGCGGATATAGGTATTGCCACAGAAGCTTTATTACAAAACTCTTATCTACGCTGCTATCGCTATTATGATTGGTCACACCGAGTTATCGTGCCCAAAGACCATGAGCTTGCTGGACTTGAGAGTATCGACCTCCCTACGCTAGCCAGCTATCCGTTAGTTACCTATCATGGTGGCTTTACCGGTCGCGGGGCTATTGACCAAACATTCCATGCAGCCGGACTTGAGCCAGAGATTGTATTAGCAGCGCTTGATGCTGACGTAATTAGCACCTATGTTGGTGCTGGTCTGGGCGTGGGCATTATCGCTGAAATGGCCTTTGAGCCGGGTCACTATCAAAACTTAACCGCTATTCCGGTAGATCACTTCGGCCGCTTTACCAGTTGGATAGCGGTACGTGATGACGCCGAAATTCGTCACTTTGGCAAAGCATTCATCAAACTTTGCCAACAACAATTCGGCAACTAGAAGTCCCTCATTGCCTATAGCAGTGCTGCCTCCAAAGTTTGGTATAGATTTAAAAAACTCTTGTTCACCGCAAGAGTTTTTTTAGTTTTTGTAAGCAGCCGGTCATAATCACTCGTCATATCCTACTAAAATAGTCTAGAATACACATTAATTTGTCTGCTTTGTTACCTCACTATTATTGTCTATAACAGAAACCCTGCTTGTTATTTACTTAAACTTGCTGGTTATTCATTTACTTAAAACCACCCCTACATAGAACAAGCAATCTTCCTAGATTAAGCGTTGAATCAAGCACTCAAATTAAGCACTTTAATTAAAAACAACTCACTAAAATATTCAAAAAACAACTGCCTTGTTATCAAGATTTTTTAAAGTCTATTTTTTAAGGTCGGTTTTTATTTTTGCTAATGATAGCCGTTGTGTGGCCTTATCCATTGGCTTAATTAATACCATAAGGAATGTCCTCTTATGCAAAAATTTCTATCTATTATCATGTGCTTATTTGCACTACCGCTGGTTATAGGTGGCGGTTACTTACTTTATTTGGGGGGCAGTCCTTATTATGTGGTCGCCGGTGTATTGATGCTAGCCTCTGCTTGGTTACTGCTTAAACGCCAATGGTTGGCCTATGCCCTATATAGCATTTTTATTATAGGCTCGGTTATCTGGGCAGTCTGGGAATCTGGATTCTATTGGTGGGCATTAGCGACTCGCCTAGGCTTCCCATTAATTTTTGGTCTATTGATGCTATTGCCTTGGGTGGCCAGAAAGATGGGTACTCAAAAAATCAAAGTATTAACTGGGCCTTCTAATAATACTTTACATAACGCTTCAGGCATTACTTCAAATACCCCTTTAAATACCTCTTCACCGCAAGCAACAGCAGACTTATCTTCTGCTAATGAAGGCGAACATAATGAGGGTTCAAAAAAATCAGCCTATTACTGGGCCTTATTGGCCAGTGTGGTGGCCGGTGCAGCGGTGTCCTTTGGTAGTATGGCAAACAATGCAACTGATAAACTCGGCGCCCTAGACTTAAAAGGTGACTCTGCTACCCCTGCTAATCTGGGAGATCCTTTATCGAACGGTCAACAAACTCCAGAGGGTGAATGGAGTGCTTATGGACGTACTGATTATGGCCAACGCTACTCACCCTTGACTCAAATTAATACTGACAATGTCAAAAACTTAGAACTGGCGTGGCAAATTCAGACCGGAGATGTTAAGGGCCCTAACGATGTTGGGGAAACCACCTATCAGGCGACTCCTTTGAAACTAGGTAATGCACTGTATATGTGTACCCCTCATAACTGGGCGTTGGCTTTGGATGCCGATACGGGCGAGGCCTTATGGAAATTCGACCCTAAAGTAGGCGAGAACTTACAACGTCAACATCAAACGTGCCGTGGTGTCTCTTTTTATGCCGGTACCAACCCTCAGACCAGTATTACTACCGATATTAAAGCCCAAAAAGTTGAAGGCAATACCTTCACAAAAGCAACCACTCAGTGTGATGCAAAAATATTCATTCCTACCTCAGATGCTAAATTGTATGCGCTTAACCCTGAAACAGGACAGCGTTGTCAAGATTTCGGTAACGAGGGTGCGATCGATTTAATGCACAATATGCCCTTTAAACAGGCCGGTTATTACTACTCTACTTCTCCACCTATTGTGGCAAGTGACGTAATTATTGTAGCGGGAGCGGTCAATGATAACTATGACATTAACTCTCCTTCTGGGGTCATTCGTGCTTATGACGTGAATACTGGGCAACTTATGTGGAACTGGGATGCAGGCAATCCTGAAGACACTAAGCCTTTAGATATTAACGATCCAAATCAAACTTACAAAACTAGCTCACCCAACTCTTGGGCGATTGCCAGTGCCGATGAAAAATTAGGCTTAGCATATTTCCCCATGGGCAACCGTACCCCAGACCAATTGGGAGTATACCGCTCACCTGCAGAAGAAAAATATGCCACATCGGTGGTAGCTTTAGATTTAAAAACAGGCCAAGCACGCTGGGTACAGCAATTTGTTCACCATGACTTATGGGACATGGATACTCCGGCACAGCCAAGCTTAATTGATCTAAAAACAGACAAAGGTGTTGAGCCAGCACTTGTGGTACCGACCAAACAGGGTGATGTTTATGTGTTGAACCGCGCTACTGGTAAGCCTATTCTGCCTATCAAAGAACGTCCTGCCTCGCAGAACCATTTGATCAAAGGCGAGCATGCTTCACCAACCCAACCTTACTCTGCTTTGAGCTTTGAGCCTAAGCCGCTCACTGAAAAAGACATGTGGGGCGCCAGTCTTCTAGATCAGATGATGTGCCGTATTGAATTTAATAAACTCAATTATGAGGGTAGATATACCCCACCTTCTACTCAAGGTACACTGGTATATCCTGGTAACTTCGGTACCTTTAACTGGGGCAGCTTAGCGGTTGATCCTGAAAATGGCGTTATGTTTGGTATGCCAACTTATTTGGCATTCACCTCAAAGCTTATTCCTAAAGACAGCTTGGGTGATGTCGAAACCAACAAAGGTGAACAAGGGGTTAATGCTAATGAAGGTGCAGACTATGCAGTGGAAATGGGACCATTTTTATCTCCTTTAGGCGTTCCTTGTCAGCAGCCACCTTGGGGTACGATAGCAGCAGCTAATTTAAGTACTGGCGAAATTGCCTATCAGCGTAAGAATGGTACGGTACAAGACTTATCACCTCTGCCCTTGAAGTTTGAACTAGGCGTGCCGGGTATTGGTGGTCCTATCATCACCAAAGGAGGCGTCGCTTTCTTATCAGCAGCGACTGAAAATAACTTTAGAGCTTATGACTTAAAAACCGGCGACGTCTTATGGAATCAGCGTATTCCTGCAGGCGGGCAAGCAACCCCGATGACTTATCTAAACTCTAAAGGTGAGCAGATGGTGGTGCTTGTCGCAGGTGGTCATGGCTCAGTGGGCACTGAAATTGGCGATTATGTTATTGCTTATAAACTTGCCAAATAATACGGCTCATTCTTAGTAGTGAAATCATTACCACTCCAATAAAAAAAGGTGCCTTAGGGCACCTTTTTTTGAATGGGTTGTGCCGTTTTATAGATTGTTATGATTTATTAAAATCATCGATATTTACTTGAAACCTTAGCCACTAAGGGTCATATCATTAGGTACAGAATTGTTAAAAATAGCTATCAAAAACAACTATTAAAACAATCAGCAAAATTAAATTTTGAAAATAACCCTCAAAAAGCCCTTAAAAATAACTGACAACAATTAGTGGATACATTATGACTTCTATACCTCTTTCCTTTTTAGACCTTGCCCCCGTTCCTGAGGGCCAAACCACCTCTCAAGGTGCCTCTTATACTGTTAAGATGGCACAAAAAGCCGAAGCTGTTGGTTTGAACCGTTACTGGATGGCAGAACACCATAATATGCCAGGTATTGCCAGTGCCGCAACTTCAGTCCTGTTAGCGCACATTGGTGCCAAAACTGACAAGATTCGCATTGGCTCAGGCGGGGTTATGCTACCCAACCATGCCCCTTTGGTAGTTGCTGAACAATTTGGTACCTTGCAGGCTTTGTACGGTGACCGTATTGATTTAGGGTTAGGCCGTGCACCCGGTACCGATGGTGCTACCTTTAGAGCACTGCGTCGTCAGATGCATGATGCGGACCGTTTCCCGCAAGATGTGCAGGAGCTTTTATTCTTCCTAGGCAAAGATTCAGACGATAGTCCAGTTCAAGCTTTCCCAGGTGCACACAGTAATGTGCCTATCTGGATTCTAGGCTCTTCATTATTTGGCGCCACCTTAGCAGCGAAACTGGGGCTTCCTTACTCTTTTGCCTCACATTTTGCACCACGCATGATGACCCAAGCTATTGCCACTTATCGTGAAAACTTTGAACCCTCACCTTATCTAGATAAGCCTTATGTGATGTTAGCGGCCAATATGTTATTGGCGGATGATGAGCAAACCGCGCGTTATCACTTTACCTCTGCGCAGCAAAGTTTTGTTCGTTTACGTCGCGGTGGTCGAGGACAGGTACCTGCTCCTGTAGAGTCTATGGAAGGTATCTGGAGTGCCCCAGAGCAAGCTATGGTTGAAGATGCGTTAGCAGTCTCATTCGTCGGTAGCGTTGGACGCGTCCGTCCTCTATTAGAGCACTTTATCGAAGAGCACAAGCCTGATGAGCTAATGGTCACTGCCAATATCTACGACCAACAGGCACGTTTGCGTTCTCTTGAATTGGTGCCTGAGTTAGGGGTGTTTGATTTAAAACCTTAAGCAACCCTTAATCAACCTTGTTCGCCATCCTGTTTGTGGCAACTAAGTGGCATTTTTGCCTGAGATAACATAAAAAAAGCCGATATTAATTTATCGGCTTTTTTTGATTCAACTGTTTAATTTGAAAGGTTTAAGGTAATTTAATTTGATCAGTTTAAGGTAATCAGCAAGCCATCAAGCGACTAATACGCACAAAATTCAGCAGAACTGAAACCCGAGCCTACCATCGTAATTCTATGCTCGCCTTTTGAACGGGTGTAATACCTATAGTCAGAATCGCCATGGTCGGCCAGTCGTCTGCCTTTGCTGTCTTTAACCGACTGAACATGACCATCGGTATTGATAACCAGCTCTTGATTGGCACCTAGCGAGACTTTAAATACCCGCCCTTTACTTAGGTCACCTGTGTAGCTACCACAGTAGCTACCTTTTGCGAACACTACTTGGCTTGTGGGTAATGCTTGCGCAGTCAAAGACAGAGACATTATCACACCAACAAGACCGGCTTTTGCTATAACTTTAGATTTCATAATGAATACTCAGTGTAATAGGCCAAATGGCGATTAAAGGTGTGGTAAATGAATTACCTTCTCAAATCAATATATCACCGTATTCACTGACTTACAATATGGTTAAACCATTAGAGAGATTTAAATATTAATATATCATCGTTAAACATTATAAAACCTTAATAAACACAGAATTCGACCGCACTATCGATTCTGCCAACCATCTTAATAGTATGGGTGCTAGTATGCTTAGAGTCATAACGATAGTTTGCCCCGCCCTTATCTTCCAATATCTCTCCTTGGCTATCTGTCACTGATTGCACATGCCCATCTGTGCTAATAACCAGTTGTTGATTGGCATTCATCTCTATACTAAACAGCGCCCCTGAAGTTAAATCTCCTTGATAAGTGCCACAGTTACTGCCCTTAATAAAGATAACCTCATGAGTTGGCATTGCCTGAGCAGTGACGGTTAATAACCATAGAGAGCCTGCCAAACAAAGCGACAAGCTGTTTTTTTTCATCATAATATAAGTATCACTATTGTGGTTTTAAACCCGTATTATTTTGCCCTGAATACGAATTTTGAGAATGGTATCGACGTTAAGAATTAATTAGTTTACATCCAGCCCAGTGCTCTTAAAGCCGCTGCCCCTATGGCCATTCCGAACAAAGATACGACGGTGGTAAACGCTAAAATATTGGCCGCTAGAATTTCGTTACCGCCCATGGCTTTTGCCATCACGTAACTGGCCGCGGCGGTTGGTGAAGCAACCATTAAAAACAACACCCCCATATGTACCCCAGTTAGGCCAAAACTTAAGCCAACAAGTATCGCAACTATGGGCGCAATGACAATACGGCCAATACTGGCCTGCATCGATAACCCTGATAAATTAAGCATGGAGCGCATATCAATGGTGGCACCAGCGCATATTAAGGCCAGTGGTAAAGACACTGCTGCTAATAGCGCCCCTGTTTGAGTAATAACACTCGGTAATTCAGGTAACTCTAAGGTAGAAGCCAATATTTTATAACCAAAGGCGGCAATTAAGGCTAGAATCAGCGGATTGGTAAACAACTTCTTACTGATCATCACTGCGTAGTTTTCATGCTTTGCCACTTGCTTCGGATCAGCCTCTGAATCTACGGTAGTGCGACTTAGGGTAATCACTGCCAAGATATTAAATACCAAAGTAATGACGCCCATATATACCGCACCAATACTAAGACCTTCTGTGCCATAGGCATTAGCCACTGTGGCCAGACCAATAATAGCCATGTTGCTGCGAAAGACCCCTTGGACAAAGACGCCTTTATCCTCTGGCCGTTCTATAAAATATTTGGCATAAAGCTCAGCACCAAAGTACAACAACAGAGTAACCGCCAGTCCAGCAGCAATCAAGTAAAACTGCTCACTAAAGTTCACTGTACTTTGAATCACACTAAAAAAAAGCAAACATGGCAAGGCATAATTGAATACCAGCTTCGAGGCTTGATCTATAAAGTCTTTACTTACCTGTCCCTTCTTGCGCATAAAAAAACCCAACCCCATGAGCATGAGGTTGGGTAATACAATATTTAAGGCAAAAAGGATGGCGTCAATCATTGCTATCTCATCTGGAATCTAGGAATATGTTATACCGTCCAGTTTAGCAATTATTATTGCTCAATTGAAAGCCAAAGCAATTGACAGTAAGCCATGCGACTTGATTAAGCCTTTAAAGCTGCTTTTGCTTTTTTCTGCTTTTTCAAAGTCATACCAAGCAGTTGTATCGCTGCGGGTGTTACACCGCTAATACGACTGGCTTGGGCCAAAGTAGCGGGACGAATGTCTTGTAGTTTTTGAACAATTTCATTCGATAAACCAGAGACCGCACTGTAATCAAAATCAACCGGAAGCTCAGTGTTTTCTAAGCGCTTCATTTGATCAATATCTTCCTGCTGACGGTCAATATAACCAGCGTATTTGACTGAGATTTCGATTTGCTCACCAACATCTGCTGCCACATCCGCCCCTGTTATCGCCGCAATATCATCAAACCCAACATTAGGACGTTTTAATAAATCATAAGCAGTCGACTCTTTTGACAGGCTTTCACCGGTACGCTCAGCGAACTGTTTACCAAGCTCATTATTTGGGGTCGCCCAAAGCTCTTTAAGACGGCCTGACTCAGCACCAATCGACTCCATCTTATTCTGATAAGCCTCCCAGCGCATATCATCTACTAAGCCTAATTTACGACCAATTTCAGTGAGACGCTGATCCGCATTGTCTTCACGCAGCAGCAATCTATATTCGGCACGACTGGTAAACATACGGTAAGGCTCTTTGGTACCGTGAGTAATTAAATCATCTACCAATACGCCTAAGTAAGCTTGGTCGCGACGTGGCGTCCAGCTGTCCATGACTGGATTATCTTGGGTCGATAAAGCAGCGTTAATACCGGCTAACAGACCTTGCACCCCAGCTTCTTCATAACCGGTAGTACCATTAATCTGACCCGCAAAATACAGGCTATCAATAGATTTGGTTTCTAACGTCGGTTTGAGGCTTTGAGGGTTAAAATAATCATACTCAATAGCATAACCTGGACGGGTAATATGAGCGTTCTCTAGACCCGCCATGGTGCGAATAAACTCTAACTGCACATCAAATGGCAAACTGGTAGAAATACCATTAGGATACAGTTCATGTGTGGTCAACCCTTCAGGCTCAATAAAGATCTGATGGCTGTCTTTATCAGCAAAGCGATGGATTTTGTCTTCAATCGAAGGACAATAACGTGGCCCTACCCCTTCAATATTACCTGAGAATAGAGGTGAGCGGTCTAGGTGCTGGCGAATGATATCGTGTGTTTTTTCATTGGTATGGGTAATAAAGCAGTTCACCTGCTCAGGATGCATATCGACATTGCCCATAAAGCTCATAACTGGCAATGGCGTATCACCTGGCTGGACTTTCATCACACTAAAATCAACGGTTCGCGCATCAATACGAGCCGGCGTTCCTGTTTTTAGACGGCCTACAGGCAGCTTTAATTCACGTAAACGCTCAGCCAACTTAATAGAAGGTTGGTCACCAGCACGGCCTCCTTTTGAGTTGTCCAAACCAATATGAATAACACCGCCTAAGAAGGTACCTGACGTTAGGACCACGGTTTTGGTGCGGAAAATAATACCGGTTGAGGTCACAACCGCACAAGCTTTGCCGTTCTCTACCAAGATGTCATCTGCACCTTGTTGGAATAAGTCTAGATTAGGCTGGTTCTCTAAAGTATGGCGAATAGCCGCTTTATATAAAATACGGTCTGCTTGCGCACGAGTAGCACGTACTGCAGCACCTTTACGGCTGTTTAATACTCGAAACTGAATACCTGCTTTGTCAGTTGCCAGTGCCATAGCACCCCCTAGCGCGTCAATCTCACGCACCAAGTGTGACTTACCAATACCCCCAATGGCAGGGTTACAGCTCATCTGGCCTAAGGTTTCAATATTGTGTGTCAGCAATAAAGTCTGTGCACCTATACGCGCAGCGGCCAATGCTGCTTCGGTACCGGCATGCCCGCCACCGATGACGACAACATCGTACGATTTAGGATAAGTAATACCAGCGGTATTCGATGTGGAAGTTGATGACATAAAGACGCCTCGCCTGCTGTTCTCAGCAATTACTGAATAGGGAAATCACTCAAAAGATGACTCAATTAAGACCCCATCTTGTTAAGCCGCTACTCTAAAAATAGAGTAACAGATAATTATAACAAAATTAGCAGCTCATCTGTAGTCCATTAAAGCCTCAAATTTAATAGGGTTATGGGCTGCAGTGTGATAGATTGCCCTACTGAATAATAGCTGTAGTGGCTCTAGCTCTAGCGCCCATTAGCTTTCCAAAGCTATCAAATGGTTATCTATTTGTAGCTTTCATTGCCTTTGCTAGGCATGACTTGAAATAATGAGCAATAAATTTTCACACTCTACCTCTGTAACCTGACTATTAATAGGGTTACGCTTATGCCTGTTTACCGTACCGCATCTAGTAGTAACATCTGTTAATCACTGCTAATTATTAATAGTTACCAAACATTCTAGTGGTGAAATCAATTTTAGTTGTGAAATAAATATTATTTATATTTTGAGGACTGCATGAAAACCCCTATAAAAACAAAACTCGATTCCAATGAAAAACTGCCAATGAACAGTTCGAGAATATTCACTAAAAACAATCTATTGAGAAACCTACTGTTTGCGGGACTAGCTAGCACTGCATTGACCGCCTGTAACAGTGTACCTACCCCCTCATCTGAAGGTTCTTCTACTCACAGTACCGTTAATCCTAGTGGCTCAAAAAACAACTCCAAGGCTGATAATACTAAGTATCCAGCCGATGCCAGCCGTCATGAGTACCAGTTGAAAAATGGTTTGAAAGTGATTATTAAAGAAGATCATAGAGCACCGGTGGCCATGAGCCAAATTTGGTACAGTGTTGGCGCCACAGATGAGCCTGAAGATAAAGGCGGTATCTCTCACTTATTAGAACACATGATGTTCAAAGGAACTGAAAAGGTTTCAGGGGCAGATTTTGACAGACTAATTGCCAAATTTGGTGGTGATCATAATGCCTTTACCAGCTATGACTATACGGGGTACTACGAGATGTTCCCCGTTAACCGTCTTGAGCTTTCTTTAGAGCTAGAAGCGGATCGCATGACTAACCTGCGTTTTGATAGCAAAGAGTTTGTAGAAGAATTTGAGCAAGAACGTAACGTGGTAATGGAAGAGCGTCGCCAACGTACGGACGACAATCCTCTAGCCAGAGCCTTTGAGAAATTCCGTAAATTGGCACTACCTAATAGTCCAAAAGGCGAGTCTGTGATTGGTCCTATGCAAGAAATTGGTAATACCGATATTAAAGACTTAGAACAATGGTACAAAACTTGGTATGCCCCAAATAATGCAACTTTGGTCATCGTGGGCGATGTTGACCCACAACAAACGATCAAAAAAGTTGAACAATATTTTGGGGCTATCCCGAGTAAGCAGATTCCTGAACGTCCGTCAGTATTGCAAAAAGGCTGGCGCGGTTATCAACAACAAACCATAAAAGAAACGGTCAATGTACCTACTTTACTGATGGGCTTCAACGTTCCTACTCTGCACAGTGCTATGGCAACCGATATTCCTAAAAAGGAAATCTATGATCTACTAATGATGCAATTCATTATGGACGGCGGCTATGCTGCTCGTTTTGAGAAGAACCTAGTGCGTGAACAAGGGTTGTTGTCTTCAATAGTATCTAGCTATGACCTCTATGAGCGTGGCGATGGTTTGTTTATGATTCAAGCCACGCCGCGTGAGGGAGTCACATTGGCGCAAGTGCAGCAAGCGATTATGGATCAAATCGATAAGTTCAAGACTGAAACCATCAGCGATAAAGAGCTTGAACGTGCCCGAAATAACGCGGTAAATGGCTTTGTGTTTTCACAAGACAGTATGCAAGGTCAAGCCTATATGATCGGTAATTTACAGTCACGTGGTTTAGACGACCGTCTTATCACAACGTTACCTGACGAATTGGCCAAAATTAGTAGCGCAGATATTAATGCTGCCGCTAAAAAATATTTTGCTAAAGACAATCTAACGGTTATGTACGTTGAACCTATCGAAGCGACAAATACTAGCGCTCCTAGCAAATAAACGACGTGGTATAAACGCTTATTTATCTGACAGGTAGAAACTAATAGTTAATAGATAGAAGCCTAATAGATAAAAACCGATTAAAAAATATTTTTAAAATTATAAAAACCTAATACGGATTTGATATGAAATCATATTTACAACCTTATTGTTATCTTAAGCCGGTCATTGTGGCCAGCTCATTATTAGCGTCTTTAGGGCTAACCTCAATCAGCGCTAGTGCCGCACCCGAAATGCCCAGTGGCGAGCGTGCAAAAGCTGATGTGGATATCACCCAACCTATTAAAGCGCTAGATACCTTATCTAGTTTAAAAAACAACGACAAACTGGACTTTTCTATTCCTAAATTCCAGCACTTTACCACCAGTAATGGGGTACCTGTTATTTTCTTTCAGACCAATCAGCTGCCTATCGTAGATGTTGATTTGCGCTTTAATGCCGGTAGTGCCCGCGATGAAAGTATCCGCAAAAATAGCTTTGGTCTCGCCAGCATGGTAGCTGACTTACTTACCAAAGGTACCAAAGAGCTTGATGAAACTGCCTTTGCGGAAGCTACAGAGCAGTTAGGCATTGAGCTAGGTAGTGCCGCTTATAAAGATCAGTTTGTGGTTAATTTGCGCAGTCTGTCTGACGGCGACAAACTAACGCCTGCTTTAAAGCTGCTTAATGATGTGGTTAACCAGCCAAGATTTGACGCTAAAGTCTTGGAGCGCAGTAAAGCACAGCAAGTTTTAGGTTTAAGACAAATGATGCAAAACCCGTCCTATCTTGCCAGTACTACCTTCAATGAGGCACTTTATGGCACTCATCCCTATGCTCATTCTTCTTATGGGACAGTAAAGACTGTTCCTACTATTACCACCAATGACTTGCAGCGCTTCCATGATACTTACCTAGTCGCCCAAAACGCCAGCTTGAGTATCACAGGTGATTTAAATTTGCAGCAAGCAAAACAAGCAGCTGAAGCAGTCACCAAAAACCTAGCGCAAGGCAAGCCGGCGCCAACTCTACCCAAACCTACCCCCATTAACAAAAGTAAATGGGTCCATGTTGATTATGACAGCGACCAAACCTCGGTCATTATTGGTCAACAAGGCTATAGCATCAGCGCAGATCCTGCCGAGCTTCAACGCAGTACTGACTTTGCTATTGGTAATGAAATACTGGCAGGAAGCGGCTTTAATTCTCGCTTAATGGGTAAAATACGCAAAGAGATGGGCTACACCTATGGAATCTATGGCAGCATGGCGGCGATGCAGGCTCCTGGTCCTTATAGCATTAGATTCTCTACACGTAATGAAAAAGCTGACGAGGCTATTAAAGCCACCCTACAAACGGTTCGAGACACATTGAAGCAAGGCGTGACTAGCGAAGAATTCAAGCTTACTCAAGAAAGCTTAATCAACAGCTATCCCATGGGTTTCTCAAGCAATGCCAGCATCAACGGCCTGCTTGGTGGTATCAACTTTAATAAGCTTCCGGATTCTTATATTACCGATTATATTAACCGCATTGAAAATACGGATGTCAAAAACGTAAACAAAACACTCAAAGAAACATTAACGCCCGATAAATTCATTATCGTTACGGTAGGTAAGCCAAATATCGCTGAAAACTCTGACCTTAAAAAGTTAAAGTAGCAAGTAGCTGGTGCTTAATTTACGCCAATCTTTAAGGGTTTTGAATACCTCTATAACTGAACTTCATGGATGAGCTTTAGGTGATAAGATACAGCTTTTTTAAAAACCTTTTATAAAACAGCTGCTATAAACGAAAAAAGACACCCATAATGGGTGTCTTTTTTTTATTGCTGTTTTTATTGACTCTATTATTTTTATCGACCCTATAGTTAGTAGAGGATCATTTATCAAAAAGTCTTTTATTGAACCTGATTTTATTGAACCTGATTTTATTGAACATGGTTTTATTGAACATTAATAGTCACGTCATAATCAATAGGACTATTTTGATATTCTATGCCTTTATAACTTAAACGAATCACATATTTATCAGATTGCGCTACCAAGTAACTGCCATTGGCAAAGTCATAATAAACAGGACTGACCAAATCAGCAGCCATATAACTTGGGTGCGTGTCTACAGATATTTTTTGTCCTTTTTCAGGATAAATATAATAATCACATTGTGAATCGTTCATCACTTCATTTTTACGAACTATCTTAGTAGACCCCACCGGTGAGTTCACCAGTTTGGGACATTTGTCCTTACGGGTAGCCGCTAACTTAGCTTTATCATTGGCGACAGACTCACCGATTGCCTGAGCTTCAAAATTAAAACTTGGCTCTGTATCACCGACTTCAATAGGTGCGATCGAATCTTTTTGATTTAATGAAGGGAGATTTGCCACATCAATTCTAGGTAACCCTGTGTCTGATATGTCTTGCCATTCTTCAGTAGTAGAACTTTTATTAAACAAAGTATCGATTGGCTTACATGCAATAATAGTGGTGGCTGCAACAAAACAGCTTAATATAGCCAGATACGATGATGATCTTATATTCAAATCTTATGCCTCAAGTGATATGTACCTTCTTGCGCCTTTCAAATACTCAAAAACGGCTACTAACGTTAACTCAAGCAACACTTTCAGTATTAAA
>Ga0208670_100274_pt1 | contig 15578 bp, 17 predicted proteins | sample 24BtaG_FD_184098 | JGI IMG/M metagenome (GOLD analysis project Ga0208670, IMG submission 184098) | Marine viral communities from Cariaco Basin, Caribbean Sea - 24B_WHOI_OMZ_CsCl (SPAdes) (version 2) | ecosystem: Environmental > Aquatic > Marine > Oceanic | place: Caribbean Sea: Cariaco Basin...
CGATTCCACAATAGTGACGGTGAGTGCTATGGTAAAAGTTCATGAGTCTTCTCCCTTGTAGTGCTTGGTCGCCTTCCAGCTTAGCGGGTAACCGCCGGGCTGGGGAGAAGGCTCAATCAGTATCAAGTCGCATCACCGGACGCCCCTTTCGGGCCGCCGTTGTGCGCGGCGTTAAGTGTTTTCAGGGAGGAAACTGTGAGTAAGTATCATATTGCGCAACTCAACATTGCCACGCTGTTGGCACCGATTGATTCGCCGCAGCTTTCGGATTTTGTAGCGAATCTCGATCGGATTAATGCGTTGGCCGATGACTCCCCTGGTTTTGTCTGGCGGCTACAAACCGAAGACGGTGATGCTACCGGCATTGACTATTTCGGCTCCGATAAAATCGTGAATCTTTCCCTCTGGGATTCGGTCGAGGCTTTGCATAATTACGTTTACCGGTCTGCCCACGTTGAGATCATGCGCCGCAAGAAAGAGTGGTTCCACAAAATGGGTGAGGCATACATGGTGCTTTGGTGGGTACCTGCTGGTCACATTCCCTCAATTGAAGAGGCATCGCAAAAGCTGAACATTCTGCGAGAGCGTGGCCCATCTGCGGAGGCCTTTACTTTCAAGAAAGCCTTCCCGGCTCCCAGTGGGTTTGCCAATGCGCCAACCGATACTTTGGGTGGTGAATGTCCAGCCACTTAACAAGGCAATCAAATTCGTTCCGGCCTTCGGCCTCCACCGGACGCCCTTGTCAGGGCGCCGTTTATTGCTGGCGTGTGTGCCGGGCATGGCACAGAACTAGGGAGCGGAGCGCCGCCCGGGTGAAAGTCCTCCTGCCAGGTGTTCGCAGAGCCGAAGGCTAGGAGAAGGGCAAGGGCGTCATCGCGAGGTGGGGTCTGAAGGAAGCCCAATCCAAAGCGGCGGGGCGACGAACAGGAACCCGATACGAGGTGTGGTACACCCGGGGCGAGCGGGCACGTGACCGCGAAGCCCTCCTTCTGCGACTGGGGTGTGCTTTATAAATCGGGCCGGGCCGCGTTCGGATTCACGCCGTGAAAGCTCTGTGCCTTACCCCGGGAGGTCTGCCACGTGTGGACGGACCCACTGAGAGACGAGCGATCGCCTCTGATCGCGTGGCAGAAATCAGCAGAGGGCATAGTAGGTTCGCCCGTGAACTGAAGGCCCGAACAGAGACAGGAGTCGAGAATCCGTGCAGGGTAACGGGATGGCATCCGCAAAGCAGCTTGCGCTGCCCCTGGAGCAACCAGGGGATGAACCCGTTGCCGGAAAGCGGGAGAACTCGCCCTCCGTTCAACCCTCACCGTGGATGAACTGCCAGATTATCTGCGCCAACACTGGCGGGAGATTCGGCAACAGCCGCTCCGGCAGACCTACCGACCCAAACCGGTCCGTCGGGTCACCATCCCCAAAGTCAACGGCGGTTCCCGCCCGCTGGGCATTCCTGCGGTGCTGGATCGCTTTATCCAGCAAGCAATCGCTCAGGTTATCCAGCAGGACTGGGAACCCCGCTTCCATCCACACAGCTATGGCTTCCGTCCGGGACGCTCTGCGCATCAAGCGGTCCGATACGGACAGCACTGCGCCCGGGAAGGTCGTAACTGGGTGGTGGATCTGGACCTGGAAGCCTTCTTTGATCGGGTAAATCATGATCGGCTGATGGCACGCCTGAAACGGCACACGCCGGACAGGCCGCTGCTCAGGTTAATCAACCGGTATCTGAAGGCAGGTGTACAGATCGACAGCCGCAAAGCCCCGACACCCGAAGGCGTACCGCAAGGCGGGCCACTGTCTTCGGTGTTGGCGAACGTGGTGTTGGATGAGCTGGATTGGGAGCTGGAACGGCGTAACCTGCACTTCGCCCGCTACGCGGATGACTGCCAGATCTACGTGGGCAGTCGCCGTGCAGGAGAGCGGGTAATGGTGAGTCTGACGCGCTTTATCGAGGACTCGCTGAGGCTCACAGTGAATACACGAAAGAGCGCAGTAGACCGGCCCTGGAAGCGCAGCTTCCTGGGCTTCACCCTCAGCCGGAAAGGGCAGCGATTGAAAGTGGCTGACAAAGCCATCACCAAGCTGAAAACCCAGATCCGGATACTGAGCCGCCGAACACGGGGCCACTCACTGGCCCAGGTGATCGCAGATCTAAAAGAGACCCTGCTTGGTTGGAAAGCGTACTTCGACACAGCCGAAGTGCTGAGCCCGCTGCGGGACCTGGACAAGTGGATAAGGCGGAGAATGAGAAGTTACGTGTGGAAGCCATGGGGCCGAAGAGGGTATCGTGAACTGAGAAAGCGGGGCGTCCCGGTCAGACTGGCTTGGAACACCGCCAAATCAGCTCACGGCCCGTGGCGGCTGAGTCATTCGCCGGCACTGCGACAAGCCTTACCGGCCCGATTGTTCCGGAGCTATGGACTGCCGGAGCTGGCAGTACGGTAACGGGTTGAATCAAGTCACTGAATCGCCGTGGTACGTGATCCGTATGCCCGGTGATGTGGGAGGAGGGGCATCGTGAGGTGTCTCCCTATCCCGATTAGGCCACTGATCCTTGGAATTCGTTTGCGTCATCACTAAAGCTAACCTTTGCGCAGGGTTGATAGGCAAGAAATATGCGCATATTATTTGTGTGTCACTTCTTATGAGGACTGAACGATGCAAACCGCTGAAGCCACCAAATCCTTACGAAAGCCAACAAATCTATCGCTGGATAGTGACCTTCTCAAAGAGGCAAAAATTTTGGGAATTAATATCTCGCGGTCAGCAGAAGCGGGGATCGCGGAGGCTGTCAAATTACGTAAGCAGGAGAACTGGCTGAAAGATAATGCCCAAGCTCTCGCAAGCTCGAACGCATACATTGAGGCTAACGGTTTGCCTCTCGCAAAGCATCGCCAGTTCTGATGGCTCGTTTCGATGTCTTTGAAAATAAGGATGGAGCTGGTTTTCTACTGGACGTTCAATCAGATCTTCTCAGTGGCTTGAACACTCGAGTTGTCGTGCCACTGTTGCCGAAAACCACTGCCCCGTCCCCTGCTCAGAGACTGAATCCTGTATTTAATATCAAGGGTCAAGAGGTAGTGATGGCTACGCAATACATTGCTGCTGTGTCCGAAGGTGAGTTGCGTTCTGGTGTTGGGAGCCTTGTTGAACAGCAGGATGAAATTTCCGCAGCGCTGGACATGCTATTTTTAGGATTTTGATGGAAGAGGGTTTTGTTTTCGGTGGCGTGCCACAGTCGCCTAACCAGTGCATTAAATTCGTTCCGGCCCGATGGGCCTCCACCGGACGTCCTTTTCTCCGCTTCGCTGCGTAAAGGCCGCCGTTTATGCAGGCGTTAATTGCCAAGGAGAGGTATGGCTATCAGTTTCAAGGTGAATCACCCCATTACCACCGATCAATTCATCGGTTTGTTGGAAAGTTCGACCCTCGGGGAGCGTCGGCCAACCCAAGACCGGGAATGTATGGAGGGGATGGTTTCCAACTCCAATCTCGTAGTAAGCGCATGGGACGGTGACTTGTTGGTGGGCATCGCTCGCAGCGTTACGGATTTTCACTATGCCTGCTACCTGTCAGATTTGGCGGTTCATCAGAGCTACCAAAGATCAGGAATAGGCAAACGATTACAGTCACTAACCCAGGATCAACTGGGGCCGCTCTGTAAGTTGATACTCATCGCCGCACCAGCCGCTAATTCTTATTATGGTCAGCTAGGTTATACGCATAATGATCGCTGCTGGGTTCTGGATGCGGGAGTGACCATTGGCAATTAAGTCGCAGCAGTACACGCGGGCATCAGAGCTATCGAGAGTCCGCGTGAATTGTGCATATAACCTACGCTATAAGCTCACTGCATCACATTTCTTCCTGAACCTGGCCATAGGCAAGCATCGCGAATAAACCTGTACCGCCGATAATGTTTCCGATCAGCACTGGCGATATGTGGTAGAGCAGGGCGGTAAAGATAGTCATTTCTCCATTCACCACCAGAGCAAAAATTTCGTTGGCCCCGGCGATGACATGGGTAAAATCACCCGCCGCTATCAGCCAGGTAAACATCACGATAACCAGAACTTCGGACCGCTTTGCCGATGGCAGCATCCAAACAATTGCCGCAATGAAAAAGCCCGATGGAATCCCGCGTAATAGGGTTTCGGCCGGGGTCAGTGTTGCTAGGTGGCGCGAAATCTCAAGGATCGCCGTTAGGGTGTCCGCGGGAAGGATACCCCCGTGGACGAATATGGCAGCGGTAATAAACGTGCCACACAAATTGGCTGCAAGCACTATTCCCCAGAGGCGCGCACTGCAGTAAAACCCGTTGCGCGTCGGCTGGGCCAAGACTGGCAGCACGACGGTGATGGTGTTCTCGGTGAACAGTTGGAGCCGAGACAGGATCACCAGGACAAACCCGAACGAGTAGCCCAAGCTTGCAATCAATGTCAGGTAGGGGTGATCTGGGCCTAGAGTGGCGTGGATAATGCCTTCGGCGAGTACTGAGGTGGAAATTCCAAGCCCCGCCGCCACGCCGGACCACCAGAGCGAGATTTTCGGACGTTCCAGCTCTTCTTCGCCCTCGCGAAGGATGATGGAATAGACAGTGAGCGACGATAGGCTGCTATTTTCTGCGACGGTGTCACGCTCTTTCGAAGTCAGTGATTTTTCGCTCGGCGAGGGTGTCTGTTCGCGGGATTCCCGTTTGGCTTTCTCGTCACTCATTCAACTATCCTTTAGCCATCCAGAGACGTTTGTGTCGAACTAAACGTGAGCCCGCTGGAAAGTTGTCTTTGGTAACTATAATAGCTTAGATGACCTATACGGACACAACCTGTCTAATCGGTGCTACGCTATTTATAGCGTGTGTTTTACCGCTCGAGTAAACACGGTTTATCCCGGTTCCCTAAAAGAAATTGGAGTCCAAGATGACCAGCAACTTAACCAAGAAAATGCTCGATGATTGGGAGCAACGTGCAACCCATGTGAAAGAGCAAGTGAGTACAGAGGTTGTTCTCAACAAGGCGGACCTGATCAAGATAGAAGCCCTTGCCGAGACTTACGACCTGCCTGCCAGTGATTTGCTAGCTAACCTCATCAACACTGCTTTGCTGGAGATAGAAGAGCAAATGCCCTATGTGCCTGGCGATAAGGTGATTCGAGTTGAAGAGGGTGAGCCCATATACGAAGACGCTGGGCGCACGCCTGAATATATGGCGGCAAAAGCCAAGTTGGAAAAAAGCCATAAAGCTTGACTGTTAGCACTAGCGCTACGCGTCGCCACATCGGGGTTGCGCCCACTTATTCTAGAACTACCCTTTTCGAAGGGAAATTGCCTGCGTAACATGAAAAGCTAGCTAATTATGGAGCTTGTCGAATGATTATATTCACTATTGTTTTGTTACTACTAGGCATAGTGCTTCTGGCCGGTGGCGTGTGGCTGGCTTCTTTGGGAGGCAGCCTATATTACGCCATCGCGGGTATAGCACTCATCGTTGCCGGGTTTGCATCTAAAGGGCGCAGGCCGGTTGCTCGTTGGGTATACGCTGCTTTTCTGGCGGGTACAGCAATTTGGGCACTGTGGGAGTCTGGCCATGATTGGTGGCCTTTGGCTTCACGGCTAGGAGTGTTCCTGCTGCTTGCGATCCCGCTCCTGTTTCCTGGGCCAAAAGCTCAGCGAGGCGGCGTCATGGTTTTGGCTCCGGTATGGGTGGTCGTTGGTCTCATCACGGTTTCAAGTCTTGCCTTTGATCGGCATCAGATTCATGGGCAGCTCAATGAGGAGGTCGTCTCTGCTGATCCCGAAATGGGCGACATTTCAGATGAAAGCTGGCATGCCTACGGAAGAAGCAACTTGGGGCAGCGGTATTCACCACTGGATCAGATTACCGTCGAGAACGTCGGCAAGCTCGAAAAGGCATGGCAGTATCAGACGGGTGATCTGCAAATGCCAGAAGACATTGGTGAGATCACCTACGAAGCTACACCGATAAAGGTGGGTAACAGTCTATTCCTGTGTACACCGCATAATTGGTTGGTGGCGTTGGATGCAGATACAGGCGAGAAGCAGTGGGTTTATGATGCGAAAGTGCCCATGGAAAGCCAGCGGCAGCACCAGACCTGCCGGGGCGTGTCCTATCTGCCGCCGTCGGAGGGTGATCCCAACGGGATAGACGTTCAGTTGATTAAAGAGCCTGCAGAGGATCTGGCCAGCGTTCAATGTGATGCCCAGATTTTTATGCCGACATCGGATGCGCGTCTCTTGGCGGTTGATCCGGAAACAGGCGCACGTTGCAGTGGATTTGCCGAAGACGGCTCCCTCGATTTGATGCATAACATGCCGTTCAAACAGGCCGGTTTTTATTATTCAACGTCGCCGCCCGTGGTTGCTAATGGCTTGGTGGTTGTAGCCGGTGCGGTAAACGATAACTACGATATTAACTCGCCCTCCGGCGTGATTCGAGCGTATGACGCGAAAACCGGCGAGCTGGAGTGGAACTGGGATCCCGGGAACCCTGAAAAAACGGCGCCGATCGCTGAGGACGAAACCTACAGCACAAGCACGCCAAACAGCTGGGCGGTTGCAAGTGCAGATGAGGAACTCGGCCTTATCTACTTCCCGATGGGTAATCGGGTGCCTGACCAGTTGGGTATGTACCGGAGTGAAAATGATGAAAAGTATGCCTCATCGGTGGTGGCTCTGAGCATAGAAACCGGGGAGGTTGCTTGGGTGCAGCAATTTGTTCACCACGATTTGTGGGACATGGATACCCCAGCTCAGCCCAGCCTTTTGGATTTGGACACCGAAAATGGCAAAGAGCCTGCTCTGGTTGTTCCAACCAAACAAGGCGACGTTTACGTTCTTAATCGGGAAACTGGGGAGCCCATCATTCCGATTTCTGAGCTAAAAGCGCCGCAGGGTACGATTGAAGGTGATTACGCTGCCGAAACTCAGCCGATATCCGGCCTTACCTTTCGGCCGCCCGAGTTAACTGAAGCGGATATGTGGGGTGCAAGTGCGGTAGACCAGATGATCTGCCGTATCAAATTCCGATCTCTGCGCTATGAAGGCCAGTACACGCCGCCTTCAGAGCAGGGCACCATCGTATATCCCGGTAACTTTGGGGTCTTTAACTGGGGCAGTATTGCCGTAGACCCTGAGCGGCAGGTGATGTTCGGTATGCCGTTGTACTTGGCGTTTACCTCTAAGCTAGTGCCCAAAGATGGAACTGATCTTGGCGAGACCAATCAGGGTGAACAGGGTGTGAACGAAAACGCCGGGGCGCCTTACGCTGTAGAGATGAAACCATTCCTGTCTCCCATGGGTATCCCTTGTCAGCAGCCACCTTGGGGCTATGTGGCAGGTGCGGATCTGCGTACTGGCGAGGTGGTTTGGAAGCGTAAAAATGGCACGATTTACGATATGACCCCACTGCCACTGCCTATCGAAATGGGTGTGCCGGGCATTGGTGGGCCCATTATCACCGCTGGTGGTGTGGCCTTTATGGCTGCGTCGGTGGATGATTATCTGAGGGCCTATGACCTGACAACCGGTAAACAGCTCTGGGAAGCGCGCTTGCCCGCAGGCGGACAAGCAACGCCCATGACTTATCTAAACAGTAAAGGGGAACAGATGGTGGTTCTCGTCGCTGGTGGTCATGGTTCGATTGGAACCACCTTCGGTGATTATGTGATTGCCTATAAGTTACCTTGATTTGAGCCAACAAGCCCTGCCCGAAGGCAGGGCTAAAGCTTTAGAAAACGAACTCGAGTCCGGCGTACCAAGTGCGCCCGGATTCGGGCTCAAAGTAACGATCAGTGCTGGCGTTTATACGCACATTGGCGAAATGATTTCTGTCCGTCAGGTTGCGTATGCCCGCAAAACCCTTCAGTAGTAGATTCTGCCCGGCGTACAAGTTGGTTCCGCCTCGTACGTTCAGCAACCAGTAATCGTCGACTTTTACATCATTCCTGTCATCGGCAACCATGTCGCCGACATAGAGCGCTTCCAGTGCCGCAAAAACACCCCCCAGCCCCTGCCATTGTAGGCGATTGTTCCAGGTCTCCTCGGGCAGACCAGGTAATCGGTTACCGTCATACACTTTGCCCCCGGAGCGGTAGTCGTCAAACTTGTAGCTCGCCAACGTCAGAGCGCTGTCTAGGCGCAAGCTCGGAGTTAATAGCCAGCCAATGGAAGTCTCCATGCCTTTTCGCGTTGTATCTCCGGCGTTGCGATAGAAGGTCCGGTCATCCGGTCCCGCCAACTCATAAGGAATTAGTTCGTCTCGAACGTCTACCCAGAAAAGCGAAAGGTCGTAATCAATGCCGTTATCGAACGCACCACGTAAACCCAGTTCATGATTCAGAGATTTTTGAGGTTCGGTCTCGGGGTTCAATCCGCCCACCCCTGATGGATTGGCAAACTCCGAGAACGTCGGTGTTTCAAACGCGGTGCTGATATTTGCGTAGGTCTGGTGAGTATTTAGGTAGTGATAGCTCAGTCCTGCCGAGCCGCTCCATTCACGAAACGTCCGCTTCCCGCTTTGGTCGCCGTCCGATGCAAAATCGTCATCCACCTTCATTCGAATTCGGTCGAACCGGCCTCCCACGGACAGCAGCAATTGATCTGTAACATTTAGGTCGCCTTGTGCAAACACGCCTAACGCCGTTGCTGTTTGCAATTCGTCTGCAGTCAGGTCTTGTAGATTACCGCTGAAACTCATTTCTCTGCGAATGCGGTCATCCCGTTGTTCCCGTGCCTCTACCCCGGCTACGTAGCGAAAAGGTAATCCACTTAATTCAAGGGACTGCCGGTAATCAGCTCTGGCCCCAAAATAGTCACGGTCGTAATCTATTCGACTATCACCAGGGTAGGGCAGCTGCTGCTCGAAATTCCGACGTATGTAAAAAGTATTGACGTGCAGTTCGCCGGGCCCCGCGGATAGGTCCTGATATTGCAAACCAAGTACTTGCTGATCGACAGTTTGCCCGGTATCGAACTTCTCGGTGAATTTGCCAGCCTGGGACTTGTCTTCTCTCACTTGCTCTGCGGTCAATGCCCCCGGATCTTCCGAGCGTGGGTTCTGTAGCAGGTTGATGATAGCGGTCAAAGAGCGATCATCGCCTAGTTCACGGCGCAGCTTAGTATTGAGCAAGTATTTTTCAACTTTCGCCTGATCACGATAACCTTCATAGTTAAGTGCGGAGGCGCTTATGCTGTGTGACCAAGCACCATCCTGGCCGCTATTGGTTACTGAAAGTTTGCCGAAGTCATTGCTGCCCCCCGTCATACGAATCGATGTTTGGTCTGGCTGAGAACGGCCATCGGCTGTTGTTACACTGATTACGCCTCCCGCCGCATTACCATACAAAACCGACGCAGGTCCTCTGATTACTTCGATACGCTCAGCGGTATCAAGGTCGATTGCGTCTAGTTGTGCCTGTCCGTCGGGGAGGGTGTATGGAATGCCGTCAACCATAATGGTAATGCCGCGAACTCCAAACGGTGCTCGGGCCCCAAACCCGCGTATCGCGATGCGTTCACCTTGAGCAAAGTTCTCTTGGTTTTGTATATAAAGCCCGGGGACTTGGGTAAGGCTTTCATTCAGTTTTAATCGCGGCTGACCTTCCCGGATGGGGGGCTGTCGAACGACCGATAAGGCAGCTGGGGTTTCGCGCAGGGAACGCTCCAATATCGGTGAGGTAACCACTATATCGGCAGGCGCCTGAGCGTAAACTGTGGGTGTGATAGTGGGAGCAAGTAGCCCACTTATGAGAACAGAGGGATATTTGAGAGTTTTCATAAGGCTAGTGTAGACAGGTATGATTTAAAGTCCCAGCCGGACATTGCTGTAGGTCTTTGGATCCTCACCAGTTCGGCAGCAGCTTCCAGCGCCCCTAGAAGGCTGTATTGTACACTTGGGCTACACTATGTGCAGCCGATAATTGTGCCTACCTCAATTGCTGCTTTCGGCCTTTTCTTTGTTTTTCTCTTTGGCTTTTTTCTTTTTTTCGAGTTCCTTTTCCTCGCCCTCTGGCTTGGGCCAATTCGCCTTTTTCTGTTCACACTCGACAATGCCATTGCTACTTAACCGAAGACTCCAGCGTTGGGCGGACTGGTGTTCTTGTCCGGTCTGGGAGTACACCAGAAGCAGATCGTAATCGTGTTGCTTTTCAATGGGGTGTGCTTTGATTTCCGAGCTGAAGTCGTCTTTGTCACTCCAGGCGTACAGCTTGTTGGTCGTAGGCTGAATCATTTCGCACAAGGCTTCGCAATCCAGACTTAGACGCTCCTGAAGATGGCTTTTCTCAAGTGCCGAATGGTCGAAGTAAGTTACGGAGCGGTAGCACACGATTTGTTGTGCTTCGTTTGTTACCCATTTTCCGGAACTTTCTTTTACCTGTTTGGGCAGGTCTGCACGTTTTCGATAGTCCAGCCACACGCGTTTTCCCGCGAAAGGTTTGTTGGTGTAAGGCGTCAGCAAGCGAATTTTCCAACGAGGTTTGCCTTTACGCAGCCAGCGAGTGATGGCGGTGATCATGTCGTCACGCAGCAAGTCCCGAACGGCGTAGATCAGGGCGATGCCAAATAACAGGCTGAGAGAAAGCTGCTCGCTGATGGTTCGGGTATTGAACAAGATGTAGGTGAAGACCGCCATAATCAGCGTGGTCGAGACGGCTTTAACCATCTTGCGGGTGCCATCGCCGAGTTCGATGACTTTAGGCCGAAGCAGCACGGGGTACTCCAGCAGGCGGAGGTAAAGTCCCATTCGGTTCCATACCCGGGTGGGGTCACCTTTGAAACTGCTATTGTATTCGTGTTCCTGGCGGTGCTGGTATTCCCGTTCCAAAAATTCAATTACCGATTCACGAATCTCTTCCCCAAGCTCATCAAAGCCTTCCAAAGCCAGACATTCCAACAGAAATTGCTCGGTATGCCACGAATAGTAAATATCCGCCAGCCGGTAGTAGCGCTGCTGGCTGCTTTTAGCCGGCGATGAATTACGCAGGCGCTGGGCAAAATTGCGACTCAGACGAAGTGCCCGTTTTATGAGGTCAACACTGAGGCCGGAGCTGTCGATTTGTTGTCGTAATCGCTCCATGGAAGCGCGGTATTGAAACAGCCAAGAGCCAAAGGTGATCTCGTAATGTGGCGAGAGCAGGGCGAAAGCTTGGTTGGATTTGCCGATACGATCTTGCTCTGGCAGTCCTAACAAACTGAACCGATGCTCAATCGATGTAAACAAGAACTGCTGTTCGGAAAGGGTCCAGGCGGTCAGGCTGTCTTCGTGAGGGGTGAACAGATAGAGATCGACCTGATAGCGGCCCGGTTCTGACACCGTGCGTGTCAGTTGGAGGCGATGGTTACCTTTGCGTTTCAGTAAAAACACATTGTTCTCCCAACAACCAATGCACGAATCAAAGTTTGTCCTGGTGAATCCGGCGATTTATCAGAGATCTACACATTCATTAGAGTATAGGGATACGCCGTGTTTCCGCTAGTATTCGACAGTCGAATAGACTTGTCTGATACTGCGCCTATCATAACAATTACACCTTTTGGAGATACCGCTTATGGCAGATATGCTGACAGTCGACACGGATGGCAATGGCATCACAACACTGACCTTAAACCAGCCAGACCGTCGCAACAGCCTCTCTATCGATATGCTGCATGCGTTGGGCGATGCCCTTTCGGATGTGGCTGCGAATGATGCGTCGAGGGTTGTCGTTTTATCGGCGGCCGGGCATGTATTCTGTGCTGGCCACGATCTGAAAGAAATTCGTGAGCAATTTGACAGCTATGCGTTCCAAAAGAAGCTGTTTGAAAAATGCAGTGAGGTCATGCAGCAAATCGTTCACCTGCCGCAACCGGTAATCGCACGCGTTGCCGGTGTGGCCACCGCAGCGGGCTGCCAATTAGTGGCAAGTTGTGATTTGGCTGTGGCTGAAAAAGGTGCGCGATTCGCGACGCCGGGGGTTAATATCGGATTGTTTTGCTCCACCCCGATGGTTGCGTTGTCACGCAACGTGTCACGCAAGCATGCTATGGAGATGCTACTGACCGGCGATATGATCGATGCGGAACGGGCGGAACGTATAGGATTGGTGAACCGGGTTGTGGAACAAGATCTGCTGGACGAAACGGTGTATTCCATGGCTGCGACCATTGCCGGGAAATCCGCCCACACCCTGAACGTGGGCAAGACAGCCTTCTATCGCCAACTTGAAATGCCGCTCGGCGAAGCCTACGACTACACCGCAGACGTAATGGCCAGCAACGTGGTTTCACACGATGCCAAAGAAGGTATTTCTGCGTTTCTCGATAAGCGCCAACCCGAGTGGCGCCACAAGTAATCAGGGCGGGCAGGCAGCTTCTGACCGCCAGATCAGGCGGTCGCCTTCCTCAATGCTACGCGCTTCGAAATACCCTGCGTTCATTTCCACGGCGTTCCAAAACGGTTTGCCGGCCGGGTAGATGGGGCAGTCCGACGTGCGTGACGAGGTGCACGGCAGCATGTGCCGGATGCTAACAATCACGCCGCTCTCATCGAGAAAGGCGATGTCGAGCGGTATTAGGGTTTTGTACATCCAAAACCCGTACCGGGCAGGGCGCTGCTCCTGGTATTCGAACACCATACCGGCGTTTTCTGCCAGATTACGCCGGCCCATCAGCCCTTTCTTGCGATCTTCCGCTTCGCTGGCAACTTCGACGGTAACGGAATGCCCCTCACCACTGCTCACGAAACAGGCCTGTACCTGAGGCAGTGAAACGGGGGTGTTGTTCTTACCGGCCTCGGCAGCACCGCAGCCCGTCAAAGCCAGTGCACAGGCGGGGATTAGAGTGGTGAGAGCCTTCATGAACGCAAACGATAGCCGGTTTTGAAAATCCACCAAATGGTGGTCAGGCAGATCGCCAGAAACATCAGAGTCATGCCCACGCTCACACCAATATGAACGTCTGAAACGCCGTAAAAAGCCCAGCGGAAGCCGCTGATCAGGTAAACCACCGGGTTGAACAGGCTGATGGTTTGCCAGATTTCAGGCAGCATATCGATGGAGTAGAAAGTGCCGCCCAGAAATACAAGCGGGGTCACAATCATCATGGGTACGATTTGCAGCTTTTCGAAACCGTCTGCCCAGATGCCGATGATAAATCCGAATAAGCTGAAGGTGACCGCCGTGAGCGTCAGGAATGCCACCATCCAGAATGGGTGAAGCACGGAATAATCAACAAACAAACGTGCGGTTGCGAGGATGATCAGCCCGAGCAAGACCGATTTGGTGGCGGCTGCTCCTACATAACCCAATACGATTTCGAAATAGGACACAGGCGCAGACAGCACTTCGTAAATCGTGCCGGAAAACTTCGGCATGTAGATGCCAAAAGAGGCGTTCGAGATACTCTGCATAAGCAGTGACAGCATCACCAACCCGGGAATGATGTACGCGCCATAGCTGATGCTGTCGATATCTCCCATGCGGGAACCAATCGCCGAACCAAACACCACAAAGTACAGGCAGGTCGAAATCACTGGCGACAACACGCTTTGCATCAGCGTGCGCCGCATGCGCGCCATTTCAAACTTATAAATTGCTTTAACACCGTACAAATTCATTTCTATCTCCGTGCGGGCGCGGTTTTATTCGTTCACTAGGCCAACAAATATCTCTTCCAGAGAGCTTTCCCGTGTCTGAAGATCACGGTACTCAATACCCAAATCACCCAGAGTACGTAGCAATCTGGCCACACCTGCTTGTTGCTTCTGAGAGTCGAACGTGTAAATCAGCTGGTAGCCATCGTCGGATAGCTCTACCGGTTCCAGTGTCAGTTCGCCGGGCACGGCGTCAAGCTTGTTCTGAAGGTGCAAACGCAGTTCCTTCTTGCCGAGTTTCGACATCAATCGATCTTTATCTTCCACCAGAATGATCTTGCCCTGACGAATCACCCCGATCCGGTCGGCCATTTCTTCGGCTTCCTCGATGTAGTGGGTCGTCAGGATAACGGTGGTGCCGTTTTCCCGAAGTTTACGAACCATTTCCCACATATCGCGGCGCAATTCTACGTCTACGCCTGCTGTGGGTTCGTCGAGAAACAGAATGCGCGGCTCGTGGGACAACGCCTTGGCGATCATAACCCGGCGTTTCATGCCGCCCGAGAGAGCCATAATTCGGCTATCGCGTTTGTCCCACAAGGACAGGTCTTTCAGAACTTTTTCAATGTGGCTCGGCTTCGGAGGTTTACCGAACAGGCCTCGGCTGAATGACACCGCGTGCCAGACCGTTTCGAACGAATCGGTGTTCAGTTCCTGGGGCACCAAGCCGATGGCCTCCCGGGCTTTCCGATACTCTTTGACGATGTCGTGGCCGGCAGCGGTCGCGTGACCGTTGGTTTTGTTTACGATGCCACAAATGATGGAAATGAGCGTTGTTTTACCGGCACCGTTAGGGCCGAGCAGGGCAAAGATTTCGCCCGGGTAGATGTCCAGATTGATATCGTTGAGCGCCTGAAAACCACCTTCATAAATCTTGTTCAGGTTCTTTATGGAGATATCCGGCTGCACGGCTAGTGTCCTGTTTATGTGGGTGACTCAAACCAGAAAGCCGCACATTTTCTCATGGTGGCGGCAGTTTAGAAACCTTTGCCTTGTGCGCACATATCCCCATAATGTGAGCTTGCATACAAATTGGGGCTGATGATGTTACGTGTTGTAAGTGTGTTCGGTTGTCTGATCGCGGTGATTGGAATGGCGTTTTGGGCCCTGCAGCCTGAGGGTAACCCGGAAGACGAAGTCGCTCGCGCTGAATGCGATCTGCTGGCTGGCCCCTGTATCTGGAGCACACCCGAGGGGCAATGGCAGGTGAGTCTGGAGTCCCGGCAGGGTAGCCCGGCGCAGCATCTTTATTCTCTGGCCGTGGAAGCCCCCGGTGCGCCTGAACGCTTTCTGGCCGTGTTACGGGGGCGTTCCATGTACATGGGCGAATACCCAGTGCCCCTGAAACAGCAATCAGACTCCCGGTTTGTTGCTGAATTCGAAGCCCCGTTATGTGCCACCGGCTCTGAGATGGTGTGGCAGATTGATTTGCAAAGCGGGCAGGAAAAGTTGGGAAGTGTGTCGCCGATCCTATTCTTTCAAGCGAAAACGTAGTTAAATTTCCGATGCTTTTACTTCCGGAGAATGAGTGATGGATTACGGAGAAAGTGTACAGAAGGTACTGCTACGGAAAATTCGAAAAACCGAGCAAGACCTGCTGCAACTCAAGCTCGATTACTGCCGCTTCGTGTTCGGCTTGAGCCATCGCTCGCGGGTAATCGCTAACGGTCAGTGCTGGATCGTTCGGGCGGTGGATGTCGATTCCATGGACCACACGGAAGAGGGCGGTTACAGCAAGCCATCGCTGACTGGCGTATTGGCGGACTCCAGCCAGGTTACCGAGGTTGTCTCACTAGTGTTCCGTCTGGTTAATTCCTAAGCGGAAGTGCGCTATAATTCGAGCTATTATTTACGAGCTCGGAGACTCTGTTTTGGCCCGGAAACCAGCACCCTTTAATCTTACGGTAAACGATCAACTGGAGCTGGAAA
>Ga0208670_100275_pt1 | contig 15573 bp, 13 predicted proteins | sample 24BtaG_FD_184098 | JGI IMG/M metagenome (GOLD analysis project Ga0208670, IMG submission 184098) | Marine viral communities from Cariaco Basin, Caribbean Sea - 24B_WHOI_OMZ_CsCl (SPAdes) (version 2) | ecosystem: Environmental > Aquatic > Marine > Oceanic | place: Caribbean Sea: Cariaco Basin...
GCTAGTGTCGCTGTACTACTTGGTAGCGTGATAGTAGTTGTACCTGCCACATTCTCAGGTGAGAGCGTAACGCTTCCTGATGCACTTGTTAGTTTTAAGTCACCCATATTATGCTACCACCCATGTTGCTCCTGTATCTACAGTGACTGTATAGCCAGTATCTACAGTAATTGGTCCTGCTGATATTGCGTTCCGAGAAGCAGGAATCAACACATCTTGTTTAATAGTATTATCATGAATGAACATACCATCAACAGTCTCATGTAGATTACCTCCAACTTTCTTTTCACTAACCCTAGACATTAGGTAATCTCCAAGATACTAGCAAACGCTTCTAAATCACTAGCTGCACTTGCTGTTAATCGAATAACATCTGATGCCTCTAAGTTAATAGGTTTATCTAAGACAATAGTTTCATCAGGTGGTATTGGCATTGTTTTAGCTATGTGTCTAAATGTAGTTCCACCGTCTATAGATACTTCGATATTAACTGTAGCACTATTTGTACCATCTACGTTACTAACATAGAGTGCATGAATAATCCCCTCAGTAGAAGGAGGGCATGTGTATAGAGTTGTTGCTGTTGCACCTACTGCTACTCCAGCATTTTTGAAGGTATTAGCCATTGTTGATATCCTCGTTGAGTTCTTCTTTCTATATTATATAATATTTTTAACTGTTTGTCAAGTAGTTTTAACCACCTAATGCAATTGCCATAGCTACTGATGTACCTGCTGGATCACTTGCTGTTGTAGTAGCCCAACTAGGAGCTGTACCTGCACCATTAGAAGTTACTACTTGTCCTGTTGATCCAGCATTAAGTAATGCCCAATTGCCACTAGCATTAGTATAAACAATGTCACCAGTTGCGTTAGCTAAAGCTGCTAATTCAGTAAGGTCAGTATCTAAAGGTTGGTATGTACCGCTGTGATCATGTCCTGAAGTTGCGAAACCACCTGATGCCCAAACAGGAACACCAGAGGAATTCATTTGTAGGACATAAGCATTAGTACCTGCTCCTAACCCAACCCAGTTACCGCTGGTGTTAGTATAGAGCATTCCTCCAGTAGCGTTAGCTACACCAGCAATCTCAGTAAGATCTGTATCTAGTGGTTGATATGTTCCTGAGTGATCATGACCAGATGTAGCGAAACCACCTGATGCCCAGTTAGGTACACCTGATGCGTTTACTTGTAGGAGATCACCATTACTACCAGCAGCTAGATTAGTCCAAGTACCAGAAGCTCCTGTTGCATAAATGATAGTGCCTGTAGCTGCTGTTACTCCAGCTAAAGATGAGAGATCCTGATCTAAAGGTTGGTATGTACCACTATGGTCATGAGCACCTACAGCTACTGCTTGGAAACTAATAGCAGCTCCTGTACCATTAGATACGACAGCATGTCCAGTAGCTCCCGGACTTAATGCTGCCCAATTACCACTAGCATTAGTATAAAGAATATCACCAGTACTATTAGCCACACCAGCAATCTCAGTAAGGTCAGTATCAAGTGGTTGATATGTACCACTATGGTCATGTCCTGAAGTAGCAAAACCACCCGAAGCCCACTGAGGTACTCCAGAGGAATTCATCTGAAGTAAGAAATCAGCAGTACCAGCAGTAAGTAAAGACCAGTTACCTCCAGTATTAGTGATCATAATATCACCAGTACTATTACTTAAGTTTAAGATTTCACTTAAGTCAGCATCTAAAGTAGTCCAAGAAGGATAACCACTAGAGTCTACAGTCATATACTGACCAGTAGATCCTTGAGTTAACTGTGTCCACGTCCCTGTAGCAGTAGCATAGATAACTGAACCAGTAGAAGATGTGGTTGTAGGTACAGTAGTACCACTTCCTGTGATGGTTCCTGTATAATAGATGTCTTTAAATTTAAGAGTAGAAGAACCTAAATCAATAATGTTAGTTGTATTAGGTAAGATAGCACTTGTTGTTATTGTTATGTTACCACCCGTTGATGGACCTACAACACTAACTGGTCCACCTTCAGCAGCAGTACCGTCATGTGTATGTCCAGAAGTACTGAAAGCACTTACAAGTTGGTCATACTCATTATTAAATAAACTAGCATTAATAGTATCCCCATCAGAGAAGGATGATTGTCTAGTGTAAGTTGTACCCATGTGTTTTATCTCCTACCTGAAGGTATTAAATCTATGTACATACCCTGTATTGAGTATGGAGGATTAGTGTCATTACTATAAAACTTAAAGCTATTAGAGAATCCACTTCCCCATACATTAACTTTCTTCATTGGAACTTCAGGACTACCAAATTTAGATGTACCAAAGACTGCTGTACCAAATAATGAGGGTGAGAGTAATGTACCTAAAGGAAATGTGGCTGGTTGTGTTAAGTCAGCATCCTCAAAATCATACCTGAGATCCATATCAATATCGCTAGTACCTTCAGGTTTAATGGAAAGCTTAACGAAATGTAATGTCTTTCTTATTCCAATATCTCCGTAATCAATATCTGGTGTCTTGAATTCTGCTGATATATTATCTCCATCAAAGGAATTTCCTTTATTGTGGAAGTGAACATATCCATCATAGTCTCCGTGATAAGCTTGTTCAACATTACTAGCATTATAGTTAGAAGTGAAACAAGATACTTCTATACCTTGTAACTCAGCCCACTCCCATGTAGGCACTCCTTGTGGACTAATCTTAAATGTCCCTACAATTCCTTTCTGTGATAATTTAGTTGTGCCGCTATTATTGTAGAATAGTCTATATTGATTCTGTGTTCTAATTACAGCACTAGATAAATCATACGAATTAATATCATTTACAATTTTATTAATGACAGGAATTATCTTATGTGAAATACTTGATAACTCGATATCATCGATACGTTCTGTTGCAGCAACTGTACGAATACCATCAGGTGCTAGGAATACAAGGTCACCACCGATCTCCTGAATACTGAAACCATCTAGACAACCAATGTTTCTTGTTACATCTACTACTGCAATATCTGCTGTATTTATGTTTATTAGTTTATTGATACTACTCTGTGAGAAGATAACAAGATCATCACGGAATGTTCTTAAACCTGTTATAGAATCACCTACATTAAGTGATCCTGCTGATGCTCCATTGTAATCTGCATCATCATATCTAGTACTGTAGTAGACTGTCTCAGGTGAAGTGCTCCAACCACCCAAGAGTACATGGTCATCGTGAGTTACACAGTACTGTGGTTTAGGTATATCTGCGTATACTGGTGACGATGTAGATAGACCGTAAGCTTTATATAAGTTTCTTTGGAACTTAAACTGTCTTGTTCCACCAACTAACTTACTCTGTAGTAATATAGCAGGTTCATCACCATTGGTCGCTGTGATCCTAGCATCTTCATTAGATAAGTATTCAGTAAACTGATACCTTCCAGATGAGGATAAGGTTACATCTGTACCACTAGCACTTAGTTGTGCTGATGTTGCCCAAGTTGCAGACCAACTATTATCACCTTCTTCACAAGCTTGTTGGGTAGTATGACTACCGCTAGAACAAACACCATAATCTTTATTCACTTTAGTCCAAGTGTACCCATCTTCAGACCAATAGATACTACCGTTCTGAGCAGCCCATCCACCTTCTTTATAAGCATGGATGCCTTGCATCTTAGCAGTTACACCAGAAGGAGTAGTAGATGTATTGATAGAAGCTGTAATACTACCACCACTACCTGAAGTACCTACATCATTAATAGTAACTGTTGGTGCTATCTGATACAGAGAACCACTAGCACTTAAAGTTACTGAAGTAATAGTACCACTAGCGTTTAGACCTACAGTTCCAGTAGCTCCACTACCATTCTCTTCAGAATCCGTTATTGTTATTGTTGTTCCTGAAGCGTATCCAGTACCACCAGATACTAAAGTAAGACTAATGACAGGACTAGACATGAACTTCCTGTAACCGTCTACTCTTCTATAACCACCATGAATAGATGCTTCAAAGTTCTTAAGTCTAGTTGCGGCTCCCGGTGTTTTGAAGAGATCAAAAGATGATGAAGTCTTATCCAGACCACCAGCAATTGATATTGCTACACCCTGTTCTTGTCCCATTGTTAGACGTACCTAACTCTATCGTCACCCATAACTGAAGGTTGTGGTCGTCCTGTGTACTCCTTCATTAACTTAAGACCACGTTTATATTCTTGAAGGGCTAAAGCAGACAGTTCAGTATTCTCTTTGAACTGCCATACGTAATATCTAGCTCTAGCTGATAATACTGAAGTCCATTGTTCAGGATATTTAACCTCATCATCATACGCAGTTAATTCAGATAGTTGATCCCAAGCATAGAAGAATATACGATACACTTTATCTGGCATTGGAGATAAACCAAACTTCCTACCACATGGAGACATGATTACTCTTTTAGGTACACCATAAGATGCAGTATCTTTACCTGCATCATCATTCTCACGATATTGTCTGTTCCACTGATCAACAGTAAAGAATCTTAATTGTTCTCTTGTGTGAGGTGAGGAATGTGTAGTAGTCCATGTACCACTTGCTCCTGTACATACTGCTTCAGTATCGTAATCAGTCCATGTTTTACTGGCAGCTATACACGTATCTGCTGTAGTGTAGGTAACATCGGAACAAACACCAGTAGTACTACAAGTACCTACTTCATCCGTAGTTAAGTAGAAGTTCTCCCAATCTACCCTACCGAAGTCTTTTGCAGTACCGTGAGAACCACTTGAATGTTTCTTTAAGAAGTACCATCTTTGTCCTACTACTGAATCTACAAAAGTATTACCATAGTAAGGTTCATCAGCACACTCTGTAGCTAACCAAGGGAATTCTGGATTCTCGTTAGCTATATCAAAGTACGCTCTATTGACAGTATTCTTAACAAAACCTTGAATGCCAGAGGCATTAGCAAAATTAGAGGACGTTAACTGAACTTCATTAAGCTCACTTAAAATACCGTTAGTAAGATTCAAATAAGTTTCGTGACTCATGTATTACATTCTCTAATTTATACAAAAGAATTTGGAGTTACCTAAAGGGGACTAACTAAAGTCCCCAATAGGTAAGTTACACTTCTTTAGTCGATATCAATAGTACCAATTACAAGTGCTTCAGGGCGTAGTACTTTACGACCCCAAACGAGCAAGCCACGAACAATATCTTCAAAGGAAGAAGTCGAACGTACTGTCTCAGTTGTGGACAATGCCTGTGCAGTAGATACTGCTGACATATGACCTGCGATAATATTCTTACCAGACAGACCAGTAGAAGTACCAGTACCTGTCCAACTAGGAAGATTATTAGACTTATAAAGCTTAAAGCCACGAAGTTGACCTGAAGCTACTAGTCCATTACGCAGACCACCATCACCCTGATTGTAGTCAACACTCATCAGCTTAGAGCTGGTATTTGCTAACTCCTCATAGAATGCTGGTTCTGCTACGATCCAACGATTCTCTTCAGGTACATTGCTGTCATCTAAAGTACGAGCCATACGAGCAAGTACATTCAGAGGATCAGTTTCACCTGAACTGTGACCAACATCAACCGCATCTGTAGTAGAACCATAAGTACTTACACCAGAGGCTGCTGCCATTGCTGCTAGTACGTTAGTATCGAAAGCATCCTTCAGCTTATATGCTGCATTGTCAGATGCGATTGCTTGCCAGTTAACATGACTGAAGCGTTTCTCCAGATCATCTACAACGAACTGGAAGTACTTAGCCTGATCGACCTGTAGTACTAACTGCTCATCAGTTAGATCTGTAGCACTTAATGTAGCATGACGAGTATAGTCCTGTACATTAATTGATGGCTCTTTAATGATGTTAACGGTATCACCGAACTGTGAGATCTCTCCCATATAGTCGGTATTTGTTACTGACTCACAGACAGCACTCTTACGAAAGGCAATCTGCACTTTCTTTGAGAATACTTCTGGTAGCCAATATGAACTCGCCTGTGCGGTAATCGCAGGATCAAAGTTCATACTTGCTCCGGTTTCAAAACCCATGATATTACTCCTTGATAATAATTAAAATAAACACTAGCCTTTAACTATCCTACCCTCTTCAAACGCTTTATCTAATTCCGATTGTAGCTGTTCGTATTGGTTAACGGATAAGTTGGCAATTTCCGAGGTAGTCCAGATCTTCTCCTGAGATTGTGGTTCATCAGTCTTAGCTGTTACTTTTACTGAATCCGCAGCAGAACCTCTAGGATCTTCTTCTTCTCCTGATACCTTTACTTCTTTAGAGACACTTACACCAGTACCTGTAGTAATTCCCGCATCTTGTTTGTAGAGATCAATTGCTCTAGCAGCTAAGGTTGAATCACCAGTATTCTCATAGATCCAAGATTGAATCGCTTCTGGTTGTACCTTAGCCCACTCATGAAAATCTTCGGAATCTCTTATCTCCCTGAAATCAGGATGCACGTTGAGCAAATCTTGTTCAGCTTCTCTACGTACTACTTCCTGTTCTCTTTGAGATAATGTCTCCACTTTCTCTTGAAGATCTGAAATCTGTTCCTGTGATCTCATATGAGCCACTGTTTCTACTACATCATAGACATCTGGATATTCTTCCCTAAAAGTAGCCAGTTCTTCTGGGGTTTTAGGTGCTTGATACTTAGGTCTGTTAGAGATAATGTCAGCTTTCATCTCAGCTTCTTTACCTCTCCACTCTCCTAGTTTCTTATCGTAATGTCTTTTAAGATCGTCATAACGCTTCTTGAAATCTACCTTCTTATATTTATCGGCAGATACTGTCTCTTGAGATTCAGTTGTTTCTTTTGTCTGTTGTGCTTCTGTTGTTTGAGTAGCCTCTTGTTCTGGATCATTAGTCGCAGTATCCAAAGGTGGATTCATAGAACTAACTACAGTCTTTTGAGGGGTCACATAAGCTAAAGAATCATTAGCACCATCAGCACCTCTCGGTGTATCTGGATTACTTTTATCCCAAGTTTTGCTTGCGTTGTAAGGATTTGCCTCCTGAGTTACTTGTTGTGTTGCTGTTGCTTGTGTCATCTTTCTACCTCCTTTAGTGCTCATGGTCTTATAATATCACATGAGGTGGCTAAGGTTGCTTTACAAAATCTGAAGTGCCTCCATGACTAAAAGGGTAGCTTCAGGGTGAAATCTTTATAGAGCTATTCTAATACGACTCTATAAGGATTGTTAATCGTTATTAATAAATCTGTGTGTGAAACTTTGAGGTGCTGGTACTGGTGTTTCCTCTATTGGTGGTAAAGGAACATCTTCAGGAGGTGGTGGTTCAGTAACAATAGCTTCATCGTAAGGAGAAACATCATCAGCGTATCTAGATCTTAAGATACCTCCACTGCCTGTCCGTACTGGATTACCTTCACTATCTCTTACAATACCTTTACCTCTCGGTACATAACCCTCATCTTCTAAATAAGTATTCTTTCTGTTAGCCCAAGCATCTGACATCTTAGTTAATAAACCACCTAAGAAGTATTCACCTTCAGAATCTGCCTGTACTTGTTTATATGTTTGTTTCTCTAGAGACTCATCGTACTCAGTCTCAGCTTTATCCATCATCTTACGTAGTTTATCTACACCTAACTGCTTAACAGCTTTAGCGGTAAAGACAAACTCACCGTCACTTAACTTAGCATTGATGCTGTCTGATGTCTCAGTTCCCGGACCTTCTACTGACCCTTCACCTTCATATACATCACTGCCCATCTCAGGTACTAAAGCTTCAGTAGCTTTATCTAAAATGATTTCTAATTCAGGATACTCTTCTAATGCTAAAGAAAGTACTTCTTGTTCTTCTGGAGATAGTGCTTGTTCTAAAGCAGATATCATTACTTGGTCTGTTTCCTCATCTAAGTATACAGGTTCTTCTTGTTCTTGTAGTGGTAAAGGAGGTAATTCAGGTTCTAACATACCACCTTCTGCGTATCCACGTTGTAACGGACTATACATAAACTTTTCCTCTACCGGAGTTGTTGGTACTCTTTCTTTAGTTACTCTTGTAGCTATACCTTTTTGAAACTCAGGGTATTGAGATTCCATCTTCCAGAGTCTTGAAGAGTCGGACATTAGACCACCAGTTGCAAAAGTAGTTAACCCTCCTTTACTCCTTTTTATTTGTCCTAACTCTTGACACGCTGCTTTATCTTGTAGACGCATACATTTAAAATACAGTTGTGATATACGGTCTTGAGTATCTTTAATAGTTCCAGAGCCTCCTCCTGTCATATCATAACTAGATTGTTGGGGATTACTAAAACGACTTACTACTCCTCCAAAGAAGCCTCCACCAGAATTGATATCATCTCCCGCTCCTTCAACTACTCTTTTCATTCCACCCATATTTAATTATCCTGTTGCAGTACCTGCTCCCGCAATTGGAGATACGTTTCCAGCAAAGCCCATTTCCCCTGATTGCGGTACACTTCCTGTTCCGATTGTGCCGTTGCCATTACCCGTAGCACCTTCTCCTGCTCCACCTTGAGGTACTCCTCCACCTTCACCCAATGGGGATTCTTGACCAGTTGGTGCAGCTCCTGCTGTTTGGTTTTGAAGTCCGATGATTTCTGCATATATAGCTGCCTCTTCTTGTGAATTAATTATCTCTTCAGGGTCGAGGTCAAGACTATAAGCAAGCTCTTGAATAATCTTCCCGATGTTGACGAATGGTGCAACAGCAGGATTCTGTACAGTCTGTAAGAACATTGTAAGTCTTTGCGATCTTACTTCCTTTTGCATTAGTGAAGATGTGCCAGTAGCTTTGATCTCTAGATCACCAGCAACATTAAGATCACCTTCATAGAATTGCATGTTCCATTGGAAGAATGCTAGACCTAAAGGTTTTAGTAAGAAGTCATCAAGATTCTTCACTACAGTCTTGATGTTCAAAGAAGCGGCTCCCATCAACATAGACATACCTGAAGCCGTGCGTGTCATGCCTTGAACTCCAGTGTGTCCATGAGAATATGATGGAATGCCTGTTTCCTCATCAGCTATCTGTCTAAACCTATCAAAGATAGCCATGTTCTCAGGAGCAGTATTAGGGAACTTCAGACCATGTACTGCTTGTCCCGGCATACCTGCCTGTCTACGGAAGATCTTACCGGGATATATTTCCATATCTTGACCAGCGACTAATGCAGCTTCATCTACATCAAACACTAATGAACCCGCTAAAGCTAAGTTATCAATAGCCATACGTGCATGACCATTCATAATCTGCTGTGCATCATTCATATTCTCTGGTACACCAACACCCCAGAATGAATATGGGTTCTTCTCATAAGGGAAAGCTTGATAAGGTAATCTCATAGGCTTGAATGGATTCATTACAAGTCTGAGTATCTTACCCATACATACCCAAGCGTTTACTTGAACTTCCTCTAAATCATCTATATCATCCGCTACAACTACTCCTGCTTCCCTAACAAACTCAGCATCCATAGTACCCCAATACTCAAATACTTCATAGCGTTCATTCTCGTTCCAGTTAGCGGAGTTATCTAACTTAATCTCATCTTCATAGGATCTTTTGGTATAATTATATCCTTGTTTAATACACTCAGCTATCTTAACTTTATCGAAGTAAGGACGATTCATTAATGCCCTTAGTTGAGATTTGTTTAGTTTATGTCTATGGATTCCCCACTCAGCTTCTTCCATAGATGTAGCATTAGGGTCTGGATAGAAGTCCCACGCACTAACAAATTCTAATCTAGGAACTCTGACATTCTCTGGCTTATAATTCCGTTCACCTGTTTCTTCGTCACGTTCCCAATTATGTAAGGTCTTATTAAAATTGAATGGTCCTTTAATAATTCCTGTTCCCAACAAGACAGATTCAAAGAGTGCATTTCTAAGTTCTGTTGCTCCATTCGATTCTTCAATTTGGTCATGAATTAGTTTCTCCATTCTACGTGCAGCAATCTGTGCTGGATTGATCTGCGGCATCTCTGGAGAAGGAGCAGCACCTTCCTCTAGTACTACCTCACCTTCATTATTTGTGTACTCTTCCTCTAAAGAACCAAGGAAGAACTTATCTTGATCTGTTTGTATAGCTCCAGGTTTTAAAGTATTACCGTCCCCTTCAAAACCTACATCATAAGGGTTGAAGTTCCCTACGTTATCTTCAGTTACTTCTTGCTCTATACCACCAGTATAATCTAAGTTACCTTCTACTTCAGGAGTTATAGGGGAGAGAGCATCACCTATCTGATCCTTCAAAGGATTTAAGTGAGCATGTTTAGCTATACCTTCAGGTATCTTAGTTTCTTGAACTACAATAGGGAAGTTAGCACCACTAAACACTACATCAGCTAATTGACCATAAGCTGCAAGTACTTTAGTCTTAGTTACTTTAACAAAGACTTTAGACTTCTCACTTTCCCTAAAGGCTACATTCTTATTATAAATACCACGATAGTTATGATAAGCTTCTAACCATCTCTTCTCATCACCTTGTCTACCACGTTCAGCACTCTCAAACCTTTCTTCAACTAAACGAGCTAACTGAGAAATAAATATTTCATTATCCTGTACTGCATCTCCCTGAGCATTATCTATAGAAGGAGATATATTATCAGCAGATATAAAAGGATCTACAGCTTCATTTATGTCTTCTAATACTTTTTTTACGTCTTTAGTAGCCATTGATGCCTTATCTGCCTTAATTAAAATACTATAATAACCCCTATATTATACACTCGAATATTGATTTTGTCAAGTACTAATATCCAAAAGTTTCGTCTGAAGGTGCATAACTTAAACTTTGCTTAAATTTAAACATGTCATCCCAAGAACTATTAGCTCTAGGTCTGGACATAATTAGATACCTAAGAGCATCATAAGCGTGGTCTTGTGCTTTAGTGTCAACATCTTCAGGTTTACTTTTATCTACGGGGATAGTCTGTAGTTCCTTAATTAAGTTAGGACAACTGTTGAAGATCTGCATCTTAGGTCTACCTGTCTCTTTATCTTGTTTTAGTTTCTCATGTACCTGTACCTTACCTGCTATACGATTCTTATCTGCTGGTCTTAGTTTATGTCCTGCCTGTACTAAAGTCTCACCTATAGTTGGACCAGTGTATCCTGTCTTATTCCAAGCAGCTCCATCCAACACACCAGAGATACTGGATGGATCATTCTCTTCCATAGTTGTAACCATATCAGCTAATGCTTCACCAGTTAATCCTTTCTTGTACAGTTCTCTGTAGATGATTAAGGTATTGTCAGTAGGATCTATAGCAGCCCATATGACTGCTGACTCTGCTGCGTAACCATAGTCAATACCTTTTACTCTAGTCCAATCAGGAGGAATATCAAAAGGTGTTATAACATGTATGTCAGTACTAAACTCTACAAATGCAGCACCTTCGTTGATGTCCCAGTTACCTTCCAAGAGTTGTTTCCTTTGGATGGGTGGTAGAGACTGTAGCATTTGTTTATAATCTGTATCACTAAGGTATGGGTTATCCTGTAGTAATGCAGGTATGAACTTTCTTGTTACCCCATCAGTTCCAATAAAGGACTCATTAACAGGAGAAGGTTCAATGTATCTTTTCTTTACCCAATAAGCACCACTACCACCGGGGTTAGCAGTACATCTCATGTACGTTTGAATATCAGGATCAGTAGTTCTTAAACGAGAAGCTAAGTAGTTCCATGCAAACTCTGTAGGTAGGTGAGTGATCTCATCAAACCCTATCCATGAATATGCCTGTCCTTGAAACCTATATACATCTGCATCCTTCTCCAAGAATGAGAACTGTATTGTAGCACCTGATGGGAACTTCCATATCTTATCCACTTCTCTAAACTTACAGTTAGGGAATGCTTTAGGGTATAGTTCTCTTGACTTATCAATAAGCTCCCTAAGTTCTGGCATGGATCTTCTTAAGATCAAAGCTCTGTGTTGTGCTTTATGTGCATACCTTAGAGGATCTACAAGCATAGCATAAGACTTACCACCACCTGCTGCACCACCATAGAGTACGTCCTTCTCTGGTGCTGCTAAGAAGTCTGTCTGTGGTCCTTTGTTTGCTTTAAAGGCTATCTGTCCTCTAGTTGGAGCACCTTTGATATCCTTAGATTCTACAGTCTTCTTGCTTTTACTTTTCTGTGTTCGTTGTACTTTCTTATTGGCTTTCTTTTGTCTAACTTTAGTTTCCTTCTTCTGCTTATCCATCTTCTTCTTACTAGCAGTATGACGTGTATGGTTTACTCCTCGTCTTGCTCCAGCTTTAAGGGCAGGGAAACCATCCTTCCTTAAGACAACATAACCTGAAGCAGATATTTGTTTGTACTTAAAAGAATCAGCTTTAGGGAAATGTTCCTTGAAGATTTCAGGGGAGATTGCCTTAGTACCTTTCAAAGGTTCATAAGAAGTTTTCCCATTGACAAACTTAGGTATCTCTTCTTCATTCCACGACATTACGTTTATCCTTTAGTTTCTTTAAACCCATAGGGGAGAGCCTTCTATTTGTCTCTTGTTCTAAAAATAGAGAAGCTTCACGTAATGAAATACTTTCTGTTTCTAACATATCCAACACTAATTCTAAATTCTCTAGTTGTTCTTCGTTAGGACTTAGGTAACCTTTAATCTCTGACTCTTCATAACCAAAAGGAATAGTGGATGTTTTACGTTTAATGTATTGTTCAGGAATATTCAGCATCTTCAATTACCTCCCCTTCTCCTACGATTGATTCTTTAGATGGTAAGATAAAGATACCACCAGATACATTATGGTCTACTTGCATCTTAGTCTCCTTAACAACACCTACCCTATCTAATATACTCTGAGCTGCCTGTAGTTTAGCATTAACTTGAGGGATAGCAACATCTGAGTCTAACACCTCTCCCATCTTCATTGCTGCTTTAGGGGCATAGGTGGCTAACGTAATGTTGGCTAGTTCTATGATCTCAGTTCTTAAGTCCCTTATCACTGCTGTTTTACTTCCTCTCTTATACCCTGAAGCTTCATAGGCAAGATCAATAGAGCCTGTATTATGTAAAACTTCCAAGAACTTCTGTTGTTTCTCAGTATATTTAGTACTAGGTTTGTTGGGGTTTAGTGACCCTAAAGTTTGTTTATTCATAATGTTTAGTTTAAAAAAGACATAAGTTTGACATAAGTTAGACTTGACAAAGTTTAAATATGTTGTTATAATATACTTATGTTTTTTCTTTTTTTTCCCTTTTTTTCTTTTTTAAGTTAAAGTTATATTCTAAAGAAATACTAAAGATGTGCTAAAGGATCGCTCAAGAAAGTCTTTAGTTGTTGTTAGGGATCGCTCAAGGAAGTCTTAGGGATCGCTCAAGAATATGCAATACATTTCTCACAAGCAGTACCTCTGACATCTTTCTTAAGGTTAGCATCTCTCAGCTCTTGGAACTTCTTGGATACCCATCCATCCTCAAAAGAAGTTACTTTAAGGTTAGCCATATTAAATCTACCATCATGATCAAAACAACATGCACTAAGTTTACTGTCGTAAGTGATGTGACCTTCAGTGAATATAGACCAGCATGGTAAAGCATCCCTCATATTATCTAACCTACCTGTGTTACCTGCTACAGGTTTAGTGTCATGTTCTCCTGCTGTTAAACCTGCTTGTCCATACAAGGGTAACCAGTAGTGTTCATCCACATAATCAATAATATCTTCTACAGCCTTGAGCATCTTCTCTTGCTGTTCCCCATCGAACTGAATAGATGAAGCAAAGATACCACAAGTGTATCCTTTCTCATCTCTCATCTTCTTAATGTTTTTAATGTTATCTACTACCTTAAGAAAGTTCTTACCTTTAATTCTTGTTACCTCTTCAAACTGTTCTTCATCAGCATTATTAAATGAGAACTTCAAAGAGTCAAGTCCTGCTGCCATGAGAGGTTCAATACGTTTAACTGTAGCTAATCTTCCGTTGGTAGTCAAGAACACATAAGGATACTTTAGATCTTCCTTAGCGTACCTAATGGCTTCAGGTAGTTCTTTATATAGTAGAGACTCCCCTAAATAGAACATACCTAGTTCCTCTACTCCAGCCTCTCTCATCTCCTTAGCTAACCTTTTGAACTCTTCTAGAGGCATCTCATCCTTAGTTCTAAGAGAGTTTCCTGTGGCACAATAGAAACACTTGAAGTCACACTTAGCAGTTAGTTCTATCTTAACTGACTTAGGGATAGGAGGAGTAACACTGCTGTACTCTTCAGTTAATCCTGTGATGTTATCTACCTTATCTGTCATAGTGTATTTCATGTTGTTATGGCTCCTGATGCTCTAAGTGAAACTCTGCTTGTAAACTAGTTATATTATACAGGAATATTCTTGTTTTGTCAAGTACTGGTTTACAATTACTTTTGGGTAGAAATGTATCTAAAGTATATACCCATGCCCTACACCCCCTATGTCCCCTGCCTCCCCCATGCATTCAATTGAATACTTGAGTCCTAATATAAGTATTCTCTAACATACATTATCATTGATATTGGCATCCACTGATTCAATTGAATACTTGAATACCTCCACAAGATCTACACAAGTATTCTCTTATATTCTTAAATCCTTAACTTCAGGCACTACTCAAGTATTCAATTGAATACTATAGTACCTCCACAAGTAGCACTCAAGTATTCTCTTGAATACGCAAGTATCTCCACAAGTAGTACACAAGTATTCTATTGAATACTGGTATACACCTGTAAACCACAAGATGTAGTGGTTAAGAATATTATTGAATACCACATATAGTTATCCACAAGTTATCCACAACCTGTATGCTTTTGATACACTTGTATCTTAATCACCACAAATTTATTTTATCAGCTGCTGCTTTCTCATAAGTAATTCTAATATAGCCTTCAGGCTTTCTGTAAGCCGTTATACGCTGTTTTAGTGTTACCCTATACCTACCCATAGGGTACCTTGAGATCTCGATTCCCTTTTGTAATCATATACTTATATCTGTCAATTGATTACTTGATTACTTCTCTTTATCCATTATAAAATATCTCTATTTGTACTTGTGTAGATCTTGTGTTATTCGCATGTACGTGCAAGAAGTCAAGTATTCTATTGATTACTTATACTTATGTTACTCATATATACTATATTAGGTATAAGTTTTTCTTATACGGGTATAGAAATGTTTTGGTGTACATAACAATATGGCTTCTGTACAGTTAGCACTATCTCGAATTGAGATGCACCCCACCAGTGGTTTACTGGTAAACATTTAAGAGGATATCGAAAAATGAGTAATTCAATTAAAAACATCAAGTCAGTATTTGTAGCAGATACCCGCACCCAGAAAAAATTGACTGAATGGGAAGGCAAAGCGGATACATCATCCCTCGGAATTATCAAGGTTCTGTTTGATGAAGGCGTGACAGATTGGAAAGCATTTGGGAAAGTCTGGGTGACGTGGTTCAAGGATGAGACAATCATTAAAAAGAAAAAAGCAGTGGTGAGTGTTGCGAAAAAGGGAATCAATATGGGGTTAAATCCATACGAATATGAAAGCTATAGCAAATGGCGTGATGCTTGTTATCCAAAAAAGGAT
>Ga0208670_100279_pt1 | contig 15528 bp, 8 predicted proteins | sample 24BtaG_FD_184098 | JGI IMG/M metagenome (GOLD analysis project Ga0208670, IMG submission 184098) | Marine viral communities from Cariaco Basin, Caribbean Sea - 24B_WHOI_OMZ_CsCl (SPAdes) (version 2) | ecosystem: Environmental > Aquatic > Marine > Oceanic | place: Caribbean Sea: Cariaco Basin...
AGGCGCTACCAAAAGTGTCTGTAAAGATTGGACAGATGGTAATCCCTATAGCGAAACCCGAAAACATGATGAGGCGGATAAACGCGATAAATCGTGTCGGCGGGCTATTGAACGTATTAATGAAGAGTTAGACTTACAAAGACAAGAAAAAGAAAATTCATTGCCCTCTTGTGATGAGAAGGAAGAATTGTGTCGTTGCGATTCTTCTTCGACTGGTACTAAAAAAGTGGATCTGGTTATCTTGATTGATGCCAGTGGCTCGATGTTTACAGCAGCAACTGCTGTGGCAAAGGCGGCTGATGAAGCATTACTTAAGGCTAAAGAGGAGTGTCCTTCTCACTTGAGGGTAGCTTGGCTGGCAGTGGATGGTTCAAAATCTGGCGCTAATCCTGCTGGTGATTTGGGGGATATTACCGGCACTTTGGCAGGAACCAGTTTTACCCAGACCCATCAACAATACCTTGAAAGTATCGGCAGTACCGGGCCATTTAAGCAAGATGAAGCACAACCTTTCGGTGACAGTACCTACCCTGGTGAGGAAGGAGCGGATTCAATTGCCGATATTTGTAATTTTTATGATTGGCGAGAAGGGGCATGTAAGGCCATCTTCTATATTAGCGACACCGCTCTTGATGGCTACTCTGCGTTTTATGATGCGGCTTCGACTAATGCTACTGCGGCGGCCCTAGCCAATGGTGTCGTGTTGTTTGCTCATAAAATAACTCCAGGGTCTGCCAATAGCCCAGGCATCATTGCCTCCTATGACAATTTAACCAATCCCACCAGTGGCCATACCTATCATGGTCCAGTTAGTGAAGCGAAGTATGTTGAGCTAATCAAAGACGCGATTTGTAATGCGTGTGGTTCAGAATGCAAAATACTTGATTTGCCAGTTATTGAGCCTTGCGTATCGATTGTTTGGGGAGACAGCAAGTGTGACTGCTTTGAGACTGACGATGTTGAAACCGCCATTATCTCGGTGTGCAATTGCTATTCAAATATTACATTGAGCAATGTCTATATCGGACTGCTAACTATCACTATGGAAGACGGCTCTGACGTACCTACCCTTCCGGATGGTACACCTTCGGTCGAGATAATCCCTAGAGGGGCGATTTGTTTTGGTGATATTGGTCCTTGTAAAGAAGGCGAGTCTAACTGCATCTCAAGAGAGATTGTGATACGCACCCGAGGCGCAAAATCGGGACGTTATAAGATCCATATCGCAGGCCTTTGCTACAACGTCATCCTAGTTCAGCACCATGACGCCTGCTTTACCTTAGACTTATGCCAAGACCGATAAAGCATAGGTATATAGATAACCATTCAGTGTTTTAGTTACAGCACAAATTAATAGGCTATTTAAAGGCTACTCCTATATTTTAGACAAAAAAACTGGGCTCTATAGCCCAGTTTTTAGGTTATCCCAAAAGCTTTAAATGGATAACGACCTTAGGTCAATGACCGTCTTGCTGATTAGTAATGATCACTATCAACATAAGACTCCGTACCTAAAGCTGGCGTTGAAGGCAACACTCTTTCTTGTTTAAAAAAACGAGATTTGCCTTCTAAGATCTTATTAACATCTTTAACCAAATCTTCGATGACATCATCATAGATACCTAGGTTTAACTCTCTGTCAAAACTAGTGTATGCATGTTTACGCGCAGCAGAACGCACATCAGTAATGCCATGCTTTTGGAAAAAAATGTCTACGCGACCATCGCTATTTAGAACACAGCTTAATACACCGTCGTCAATCTCTATGTCATAACGCTCAGGGATAAAGATATAATCATCCACATCCATTAATTGTTTTTCGACAGATCTTGTTAGTAATGATTTAATATCGAACAAAATAATACTCCTTATAATTTAGACATAATAGTTATAGAAATAATCAGGTAAAAACAGCCATTTAGAAATTTTTATTATTTAATACATGAAGAGTAGAAATAAGCGTTCAAATCTCTATGCCTTATTATTTAAACCTATACTACAAGATGCGTCGTCTTATTTTAAGTTAGCTAGTGTAAATCTACGTTGAAGATTAGCAAATGTCCCAAAAAATAATCTCTGCTCTTTTTTTATTAATCTTCAGATAAAACGATTCGGTTCGGTTATTTCAGTAACTCAGCAAAGACCGCGTCGGGCATCATACTACCCCCTGTGGCCCAAACCAGATGCCGTGCCTTGTCGATATCTTTAAAGTACTGAATCCCCGCTAGACCGGCACAAGCAGAAGGCTCTAGCTTTAGGCCTTCGGTTTCATGTACCACACGCAATAGGCGGTTTAGCTCTTCATCTTCAACAGTATAAAAAGCGGTCAATGAGCGCTGTAGGGCTTGACCCACAAAACCTGATGCTCGGCCAACCGCTAGACCATCGGCAATGGTATGATTACTTAGACCGATGTCTTGTACGCTAATCTCATCATGTAGCCCAGTATAAATGCCCAGTAACATACAAGGCGACTGTACCGGTTCAGCAAAGACACAATGAACATGGTCGCCAAAAGCAAGTTTTAACCCAAATGCCACACCGCCCGGGCCACCGCCTACGCCACAAGGCAGATAGACATAAAGCGGATGCTGCTTGTCAATAGTGATGCCTGCCTTATCGAACTGCTGCTTTAATCGGATACCTGCCACGGCATACCCTAAGAACAAATGCTTTGAATTTTCATCATCCACAAAATAGCCATAAGGGTCTTGCTCAACTTGTTGACGACCACTGGCGACTGCTTGTCCATAGTCACCGTCATACTCAAACACTTCGACCCCATTGGCTCTAAGCTTGTCTTTTTTCCATTGTTTGGCATCAGATGACATATGAACTTGTGCCTTAAAGCCTAGCTTCGCTGACATGATACCAATGGACAATCCTAAGTTACCTGTCGAGCCTACAGCCACTGAATACTTCGAAAAGAAGTCACGAAATGGCTTCGAGTCCAACTTGCTATAGTCATCCTCAATACTCAGTAATCCATGGTCCAACGCTAGCTTTTCGGCATACTGCAGTACTTCATAGATACCACCGCGGGCTTTTATTGACCCTGAAATAGGTAGCTCATTATCGGCTTTGATATACAGCGCCCCCTTCTCTATCCCCAATACCTTTCGCAGCCGTTCTGTGCGATAAAACTCGCTTTCAATAATGCCGTTTGAGGCTTGGGTCTCAGGAAATACCTTCTGAATATAAGGGGCAAATCGTTGTAGTCTCGCCATGGCAGCATCGACATCGGCTTGGGTTAGTCCCACATCGGCAGCGGCGTCTTTAAAAGAGGCCATCTTTGTGTTTTGCCAAAATACAGGCGTTGCCGAGCGAAGTTGATTTAATACAGCATCCTGCTGTAGAGAATTTAGAGTTTCGGTTAGCACTGAGATTCCTTAGAGATAAACAACAAAAGTGATAAACAATATAAGACAAACAGAGGGTTGATAATCTTCGGTGACAGCCCAGTTTAGGTTTCCATTTCACGCAGTAACCAAGCTTGAAAGTCGGTGACCTGCTCTGCTACTTCTGGCTGTGCCTGTTTTAAATTATCAAGCGTTGACTGCACTGAATCTAGGGTATATCTCGTGCCTATCAAAGCTGCTTTTAAAGCCTCAATTAGCTCAACATTTAACGCATCTGAGAAGATAACCACATCTTTAATCAGCGCTTGTTCGACATCCAAATGCAAGTCGATAATACCCCAATCAAAGCGGGTCTCAATATGATGTGAGAAGGCAGGTGTCTTACCAAAGCGCCAGTTCCAATCGGCCATTTGTTCATAGTATTTATTTAAATGTGGCTCATTTTTAAGCGATGCTTCGTCCAGTTCTTCAACGTCTACCGTCTCTCCATAATACTCACAAAAGGCATCGATAATGGCTTGAGACAGGCTTTCATGGGTAATGCTGTCATTAAATTCGACTAAGTTTGCCACGCGTGAGCGCACCGACTTGATGCCTTTGGCTTGTAACTTTAAAGGATGTGGATTCAAATAATCTGCCAACTTTTGCATATTAGCATTAACCAACACCGTACCATGATGAAAGCTACGGTCAACGGCATGTTTGAAGGCGCTGCCCGATATTTTACGGTCGCCAACTTGCATGTCATTACGCCCCGATTGCGTCGCCTCAATACCCAGCTTGTCCAAGGCATTAATAATGATTTGGAAGTTGGCCTCTTGGTTGTAGTCTTCTTTTGGCGATAAAAAAGTAAAATTGGTATTGCCCAAATCATGGAATACCGCCCCGCCACCACTTTGACGACGGGCCAAATAAACGCCATCTTCTTTCATTTTGTCGGTTTTACATTCTACCCAAGGATTTTGCGAGCGGCCGATAACCACAGTTTCTGCGTTACGCCATAGAAATAGGATGTGGGTGTCTGAGTCCAACTCTTGAAAGATCCAATCTTCTGTCGCTAGGTTAAACCATGGGTTGGTGACTTCTGATTTTAGTATTCTTAATTTCATTATGATTCTCCATAATCTGTATAAAGACAGTCCGTCTTGTTAATTTGACGCTGCCACTTTTAAAGTTATTGTTTTTGGCTGAATGAATTGGCTAGTCGTATTGTTGCGGATAAAGGATAGGATTTCAATTGCGCTTTAGTAGGTCCAATGGCCTAATAGTTTGAAACCTAGATTCAAAACTTAAAACAGAGGCGTCAATATAGAAAGCCCTCTGATAATAATAATCAGAAGGCTCAGGGACATCTAAAAAGCTTTGGGTTACTGAGACCGTGGTCGCAGGAAATTTATTAAAATTATTTAACCAAAATCCTGCTGCAAAATATAACTCATATTACGCTCAGCAAGACCGGTAATAAACACATAGGGATTGACCCCAGCACTGCCCGGAATTAGGGCACTGTCTTGGACATAAATGCTTTCGTGACCTTTGACTCGACCAAACTCATCCGTGGCTTTGCCCAATACACAGCCCCCTAAAGGATGATAACAAAAGTTATCGCCAAAGCCTTTGGTAAACAACAAGCTTGAGACTCGGCCACCATTGGCTTTACCCAGTTTTTCAATTAACTCTTTGGCCGCATTAACCGAATACTCATTTTGCGAGCGTTTCCAGTTTAGCTTCACTGTGCCAGAGGCTTTGTCGTAATAATAGTTACCGCGCTCCGGGTTATCGGTAATCGCTAAATACAACGTGGTCCAAGTCTCGAGCCCTAAAGGTAATGGGGCGATTTCGGCAAATATCTTATATTTCGAACCCGCTCTATCGCCATCCCACATGTTAATGCCTTTCACTGGGATAGTAGACTGGGCCTCGCCTGCCGCATGTACAAAATTACGACCAGTCATAATATTACCGTTGGGACCCCAATGCTGACCCACATGCTCGTTCAGATTATTAAGAGTACCTGCGGCTTGGCTTTTTAATAATAGCTCTGAGGTACCAGTACTACCTGCATTCAGAAATAACTTGTCACAGCGGTAATACTCAATGGCATCGATACCGCCTTGTTTATTAAGCACCTGTACCTCAAGTTCAAGCTGACCATCATCTAATTGCTTAATACCATTCACTTTACGCAGTGTCTTGACCTTCACATTACCGGTGGCTTCTGCGTCTTTAAGATAAGTCAAATCTAGCGAATACTTGCCAGCATTGTTACCGTAAATGACTTCACCACCCAGCGCCGACGGATACACCTCGCCCTTGGCTTCTTTTTGCATATAATCAAAGTCATAGCTGTTGCCGAAAAACTCTGTTTTTAGCCCTGCTTTTTCGGCCTGACGTTCTGCAGCTCGGGTAAATTCATAATGTTCAGAATTATTAAAAAGTCTTCAGGAATTTGACTGACTCTCAGCTGCTTTAGAGCACGAGGAAAAAAGATATCATACATCTCATCGCTGTTGAGCCACGGAAAGGTTTGCTCGAAATGAGACCGTCTGGGCTGGATAGCAATCGCCCCATTAACGATAGAGCCACCGCCGTAAGCACGGCCAGCGAATACCTTCATATTGTCATATTCAATAAGATCTAACACCCCAGGATACTTAGCAATCCGACGTGGAATAGGAATCGGCGCACTGGGCCAATTTTTGAACCAACTGGATCGCTCATCGGCGTTAATCATTTTACAAAATGTGGTGTGATTGGAGGTTCTGTCCCAGCGCATTCCCATTTCTAAGATTAGTACCTTATGCCCTTGCTCACTGAGACGTAAGGCAGAAACTGCACCGCCATAACCACTACCAACGACAATATTGCTGAAATGACCAGCTTGCTTAATCGGCTTAGGATCGGATTTTAGGCCAGATCGCACAGCGCCTTGGGCTAAAGTTTGACAGCCACTCATTGCCGCCGAGCTGCCTACTACGCCTAGGCCAAGTCCCATTGATTTAATAAATTTACGTCGCTGCATTCGATTCCTGATGGTAGGTCATTGGGTTAAAAAAGACAGCTATTAAAGCGGTCTGCTATTGAAGTGGACTGCTTACTAAGATGAAAACTATAGATATGAAAGATAGTGTCTTTAAAAGCAGAGAGCTCAAAGGGAGGCTTTTAAAGAAAACAGCTCTTGGCTCATAAGAATAGTGGAGTTAAGTTTAACAAATTAAAATCACTCTATTCTGTAGGATACGTAAGCTATTGAGAAAATTAAGTTAAGCAAAAGCATCAGCTTGATTCTTATTTATTTAAGTCTCTCTGTCTAGATTTAAACATTTGCCTCCTGTAAAACCACTCGCTAAATTAACATAAGTCAATCTGTCATAGAGGGCAGTTTATAGACATGACCTTGATATAGCCTTACTCTAAATAGCTGTTATATCGCTTTGGTTTTTTAATACGCTTGATAGTTGTTAACAGAAGTTGGCAAAAAAGAAACCTCAGCCTGACCAAATTAAGCTAAAATGCAATCATATTCAAAAGTTTAGCAGAGCAGACACCATCATGACATTATCTCCTCCAGAGTTTAAAACTGATCAGTTTTTTAATCTTGAAGATAAATGGGTAGAGACCGCCCCTAATGAGCTTACCCATTGTTATGACCAAGGCGAAGGTATCCCTTTATTGCTGTTACACGGCTCAGGGTTGGGCACGTCGGCCGCAGTGACTTGGTGGCAAAACATGCCCCACCTTAGTCAACATTATCGCGCCATTGCCTTTGACTCTATTGGCTATGGAGAGACGATTAACGCAGCAGACAGCACCTATGGTATTAAGCAATGGGGCGATCACACCCTTCGTTTGATGGATGCTTTGAACATAGACAAAGCTTGGCTAGTTGGCAGCTCTTTGGGCGGCTGGGTCGCCTTACAGTTGGCAATCGACCATCCAGAACGTATTTATGGCGTGGTTTCAATTGGTACTGGCGGTGCCAAACGTGACCCGTCTCTTTCTACACCAACTACTACCGCGTCTGCCGCAACCCCTAAGCCCAAAAGCCCACTTTCTGCCGCCCTAATTGAACAAGATTTACATAAGAATATCCGCAATGACGCCTTGGTTTGCCAAACTCTAGTCGAGTTACGCTATCAAGCCGCTTTAAAGGAAAAAACTCGCGGCTTGAGACCTACTTTATTGGCCGCTCGAGACAGAGACCGTGAAGAATTTGCGTTAGATTTTGAGGCGTTAAGTCAATGTCGTTTACCCGTGTTGTTACTTCATGGTCGAGACGACAAAGTTGTTCCTTTGTCACGTAGCCTAGAGTTATTACAGGTCATTCCAACAGCGGATGCTCATTTTTATAGTGGCGCCGGACATTGGCCTCATATTGGCAAAAGCGATGAGTTTAATCATTTAATCAGTACTTATATTGACCATCATACTGATATTTTGACTTGTTAATAAATCAAATTTGATTGCTTAATAGACCAATCTCATTATTGATTATTCCCTTGTTATTTGGCGACTTATTCGTCATTAATTAAGGTGTAAATGGCACACTGTAGATTTAACTTTTACAGTAGGCCAACACCTTCTAGCTTATCCCGTTTTTAGCACAAATTTTAAGTATCACCCTCGTCCTATTACTGTCATAATTAGTTCATAAAACACCGTTAATGTATAGCAGCAGCTGATACAACGGATGTTATGGACACTGTGATAAAAATCTAAAAAATTTAGTATTCTGTATTGTGTTCTACTTCACTCTTCTATAGACTTGCGCCTTTTAAAATTAAACCTCGAACTATCCCCCATCTAAGCTAACCCCTTATTAATTCCATTCTCAGCCACAGTTGTACAACCCCTATTGCTCAGCTTATTTATTAAATAAATTATTGGCTTTAACAGAGATTTTAGTATGAAAAAACATGTTGTTATTTTTGAAGCCCGTGGTGGCACTGATAAGAGTAAATATGGCTATCGCCGTGACACCTACCCTATTATTGAATCACTAAAAGCCCGTGGCTGGACCGCTGAGGTTATTTTTTATAGTGATGAAAATCGCGGTGAAATCTACCGTTATACCATCGACAAAGCCGATGCTTATGTGAGCCGTATCAATCCAGGTAATCTAAAAGATGAAACAGGTTACTTCCAGATGCTACGTGAATTGGTACACCAAGGCGTTAAAGGTTTGCCTCATCCTGACGTCATGATTAACTATGGTGCTAAAAACGTCGTAGAACGCTTAAAAGGCACGACTTTAGTTCCTGAGGACGTGTACTGCTACTATGATTACGATGAGTTAAAAAATCAGTTCCCAACCACATTGGCCAGAGGCGAACGGGTACTAAAACAAAACCGCGGCTCTACCGGTGAGGGAATTTGGCGCGTTCAATTAAAAGACCCTAAAAAATATAAAGACGTGACCGAAATTCCAGAAGATGCCGTGTTAAGGCTGACCGAAGCATTAGACAACCATGTAGAAGAGAAAACATTAGGCGAATTTATCGAGTTTTGCTATCAGTATCTAGAAGGCGATAACGGACTGATTTTGGACATGCCCTTTTTACCGCGTATTAAAGAAGGCGAAATCCGGGTGTTAATGCTACGTGATAAAGCGGTGTCTGTGGTGCATAAAAAGCCCGATGAGGCTGCTGATTCTTTCTCAGCTACCCTATTCTCTGGCGCGACTTATCGCTATGACAAGCCTGAGCAGTGGCAGGAAATGGTCGACGAAGTAGAGTCTAGTATTCCGATGTTACAAGCTCGTCTGGGTGGGTATGCCTTGCCACTATTATGGACTGCTGACTTTATTTTAGACACCGATGATAAAGGTAAAGATGTCTATGTCTTGGGCGAAATTAACTCTTCTTGTGTTGGTTTCTCTACTAATCTAGAGCTTTCAGAGAACATCGCTGATGAGATTATGAATCTGATTGAAGCGGAAAGTGTGATCAACAGCCGTTTCCCGGCATTTAGAATTTAGTTCAATATTAAGGTTAACGCAATCACCAACTTAGTCAGTCACTGACTAAAATTTCAGTTTAAGCTAAAGTACTGGTTTAAGCCTGCAAAATAACAATTAAGACTCTCCTATAAATATAGGAGAGTTTTTTTTTGGTTAATGTTTAAAATTTTATGGCTTGTTTTATTTTAGGTTTTATTCTGGTTTTGACAACTACCGAACTTGGTTAATTGCCTGTGATAGTGTTTATTGAATAACTATCAAGGCAGATGATTGTAAAGCTATGTTTTATTTAATTTATTTATAATGAATATTAAGTTAACAGTGTTTCTTTTTGTTTCTAGTGGTTATAAAAGTTTACCGCCTTATAGTCGTAGTGATTATTCATGATAAATTAGCTAAGCTAATAATGTATAGACTACTTATAAGTTTATATTTACAAATTAAATAGATAAATTTGTATCGTCTTACTTCATTAAACTGAGAAATCACCATGAAATACTTTAAAAGAAATAAAAGCTTAGTCTTATTGGCGGGTACGGCCGGTATTTTGTCTGCTTGTGCCACTCAAGAGACACAAGGATCGCAAGGCACTTATAATACCCTGCAATCAGCAGATATGATCGTCACCAATGCTAAAGTTGCGGTGATGGACGATAAGCGCACCCAAGCAGAAGCCATTGCCATTAAGGATGGCAAAGTGCTGCGTACGGGTAACGATGAGGATATCTTGCGCTTAAAAGATGTCCATACACAGGTCATCGATGGGCATGGTAGAACGCTAATCCCGGGGCTAAACGACTCACATCTGCATGTCACTCGTGGTGGCCGTTTTTATAATACCGAACTGCGTTGGGATGGGGTCACCTCATTAAAAGAGGCGCTGCGTATGCTAAAAGAGCAGGCAGATAGAACGCCTAAAGGTCAATGGGTACGTGTCATCGGCGGTTGGTCTCCTTATCAGTTTGAAGAAAAAAGAATGCCTACCATTGATGAGATTAACGAGGCAACCGGTGATACGCCTGCTTTCGTCTTGTACTTGTATAGCCGAGGCTGGCTAAACAAAGCCGGCATAAAAACATTAAATATCGATAAAAACACTCAGCCACCCAACAATGACAGTCGTTATGAAAAAGACAAAAACGGCAACCCAACAGGCGTGCTGCTGGCTGAACCTAATGCCATGATTTTGTATCAGGTTATCGGTAAGTTACCGCCTTTGTCTGAAGCGGAAATGATTAACTCTACCCAGCACTTTAACCATGAGTTAAACCGCTTCGGTCTTACCAGTGCCATCGATGCAGGTGGCGGCGGTCATACTTTCCCTGAAGACTATGAAGCATCTAAGGCGTTGGCAACTAGTGGCGACTCCTCACTTCGAATTTCTTACTACTTATTCCCACAGAAGGCTGGTGAAGAGCATCAGGCCTTTGAGAAATGGATGGCAAATAACACCGCTTCAGTCAATGAAGATACTAACCATGAACATGGCTATGAGCTAAAAGGCGGCGGCGAATATATGACTTGGGCGGCGGGTGATTTTGAAAACTTCTTAGCACCAAAACCCTATATAAAAGACAATAAAGGCTGGCGTGAAAGCACCAAAGAAATCATTCAAATGCATGTCGATAAAGGCTGGCCATTTAGACAGCACTCTACCTACGGTGAAAATACCAAGCTAATTGTTGACTTGGTCGATGAGATTGACCGTGAAAACAACGGCAAAATCAAAAATGATATGCGCTGGGCTATTGACCACGGTGAGACCATCACTGACGATACATTGAAAGATATCAAACGCTTAAGTGGCGGTGTCTCAGTGCAAGACCGTATGGCTTATGCAGGTGAATACTTTGTAGAACGTTATGGTGCAGAAGCAGCCAAAACCAGCCCACCGTTTAAGAAAATCTATGACATGGGTATTCCACTAGGCTCAGGTACTGATGGTACGCGTGTCGCAAGCTATAACCCTTGGATTTCATTGTACTGGATGACCACAGGTAAAACAGTCGGCGGCATGCAGTTGTATGATAAAGACAATATCTTAGACCGAGACGATGCGTTAGAGGTATATACCAGTGGCAGTGCGTGGTTCTCCAATGAAGAGGACGTAAAAGGTACGCTTGAGCTAGGTAAATATGCCGACTTTGTGCTGTTATCTGATGACTACTTCACAGTGCCCGAGGAGAAAATTAAAACTATCGAATCTGTCTTAACTGTAGTCGGTGGTGATGTGGTTTATGGAGCTGGTGAATACAATAAGTTAAACCCTCAGTTACCAGAGGTTATCCCAAGTTGGTCACCTATTAAATATTATGGCGGTTATCAGAATCCTCAGAAACCTGCTGCGAGATAATCTACAGCTTTAGACATTACATTAAACCACTGAGTTAAAAGAAGCCATAAATTAATAACAACAAAGGCCACCGATTTTCGGTGGACTTTTTTTATCTCAAAGTTGAAGTTTAATATAGTTGAAGTTTAATATATTGAAGTTTAATATAAAGGCTAATCAGTAATTACAGTCACTGTTTTTAATATGGATATTTTTAGCGCGACTTTATTTACTATTTACCTAAACGGCTTATTAATTAGACACCCACCATTCTAGCCACCCAATAGCCTCTAATAAGCAACATAGCAGGCAGTTCACCGTTTTCTGTTACGATTTTCACACGATGCAACTACGTCCAAACCTTAATAAATACAGCAATCTTTGTTATGGTAGTAGACATGACAATGTATCAGGAAGACGCCTTGTCATCATCCTCTAAAGCCAATTAAAAAGCCGCGTGGATGAATTTTCAAATACCCAAGAATGAACTCAACCTTATTCTTCAGCACTCAGTTTACTTTACGCTAGCCCACTACTCATAAAGTCTCTATTTGATAAAGCGCCCTATTTGATAAAGCATCAATAAAGAGCCACCAATCAAAAAATTTATAAAACACTGAATAGAGATTCAATAAAGAGAGACGAGCCAGCCCCTGAAAACCTATCTGCTGAGAACGAAAAACTAGCCACCTCAACTAATAATAACTTTTAAAAAAAGAAGTTAATAAGTATAAAAGGAAGCCATTATGAGCGATATATTTAATGTAAAAGACAAGTTAACGGTCGCAGGTAAAGACCATGCCTATTACAGCCTACCTAAACTTGCGGAAAAATACCCCAATATCAATACCCTACCCTATAGCATGAAAATTGTGCTAGAAAATTTACTGCGCAATGAAGACGGCGGACAATCTGTCGGTGAAAATCACATTGAAGCAGTAGCCAACTGGGATGCCGGTGCTGAAGCGTCAAAAGAGATTGCCTTTATGCCAGCCCGTGTGGTGCTTCAAGACTTCACAGGTGTGCCCTCTGTTGTCGATTTGGCCGCTATGCGTGATGCGGTAGTCAAACTGGGCGGTAAAGCGGAACAAATTAACCCGTTTATTCCCAGCGAGCTAGTGGTCGACCATTCGGTACAGGTCGATGTCTACGGCCGTGAAGACTCTTTAGACTTAAACGAAAAAATCGAATTTAAGCGCAATAATGAGCGTTATGAGTTCTTGCACTGGGGTAAAAACGCATTTAAAAACTTTGTGGTAGTGCCTCCAGCTACAGGTATCGTGCACCAAGTTAACTTAGAGTATTTGGCGCGTGTGGTCATGGCCAGTGAGCAAAATGGCGAATGGACCGCTTATCCTGATACCGTATTCGGTACTGACAGCCACACCACCATGATTAACGGTATTGGTGTCTTAGGTTGGGGTGTGGGCGGTATTGAAGCCGAAGCCGCTATGCTGGGTCAGCCTTCATCAATGCTTATCCCACAAGTTGTTGGTTTTGAGATGACGGGTAAGCTGCAAGAAGGCGTTACCGCAACTGACCTAGTACTACGTGTGGTTGAAATGCTACGCGCTCACGGTGTGGTCGGTAAGTTCGTTGAGTTCTATGGTGAAGGTCTACACAATATGCCATTGGCGGATCGTGCAACGATTGCCAACATGTCACCTGAATATGGCGCAACCTGTGGTATTTTCCCGATTGACCAGATGGCAATTGATTATCTGCGTCTGTCAGGCCGTGATGAAGCTCAAATTGAGTTGGTTGAAAAATATGCCAAAGCGCAAGGGTTATGGCACGATACTGATACCCCAGCTGCCACCTACTCTAGCAATCTGCATTTAGACTTATCCTCTGTACAACCTGCTCTAGCCGGTCCAAACTTACCACAGCAGCGTATTAATTTATCTGATATGCATACCCGTTTTGGTGAAACGCTACATGCGATGACCAAAGACCGTAAATCAGAGGTAGAAGGTAAAGTACGCTTCGATCAAGAAGGCGGGGAACAAGAGCAAGCCGATCGTTTGTCTGCTAAACCTGACGTATTCTCAACGATTAGCATCAATGATCAAGAACATGACCTGCATGATGGTTCTGTGGTCATCGCTGCCATCACCTCTTGTACCAACACCTCTAACCCTGCGGTTATGATTGGTGCAGGCTTAGTGGCCAAAAAAGCTGCTGCCAAAGGCTTAACTGCCAAACCTTGGGTTAAAACCTCATTGGCACCGGGCTCTAAAGTAGTGACTGATTATCTAGAAAAATCGCAACTAATGGACGAGCTTGAAAAAATTGGCTTCTATCTAGTGGGTTATGGTTGTACTACCTGTATTGGTAACTCAGGTCCTTTATTAGAGTCTGTCCAAAAAGGCATTGAAGAAAAAGACCTAGTAGCCGCTGCGGTACTATCTGGTAACCGTAACTTCGAGGGCCGTATTCACTCACATGTGAAAGCAAGCTACTTAGCGTCACCACCTCTAGTCGTAGCCTATGCTCTTGCCGGTACCGTAAATATTGATTTAACCAAAGATCCTATCGGCCAAGACCCAGAAGGTAATGATGTGTTCTTAAAAGACATCTGGCCTACGTCGGAAGAGATTAATGAGCTGATTGCCAATAACATCGATGCTGATATGTTCCGCAAAAACTACGGTAAAGTGTTTGACGGTAGCGCAGCTTGGAATGCTATTAGTTCAGCAGATAGCCAACTCTATCCATGGAGCGAAGCGTCAACGTACATCAAAAACCCACCTTTCTTTGATGACATGACCATGGAGCCAGAAGGCATTAAAGATATTGAAAATGCTCGCATCTTAGGTCTATTTGGTAACTCAATCACTACCGATCACATTTCTCCTGCCGGTAATATTGATCCTGATTCACCAGCGGGTAAATACTTACAAGAGCGCGGAGTGATGCAAGAAGACTTCAACAGTTATGGCTCACGCCGTGGTAATGATGCAATCATGACCCGTGGTACTTTTGCCAACATCCGTATCAAAAACAAAATGATGGGTGGTAAAGAAGGCGGCTATACATATTACTTCAGCGGTGATAAAGCGACCTTGCAAGAGGGTGAAGAAATGGCCATCTATGATGCTGCAATGAAGTACAAACAAGACAAGCGTCCTTTGGTGGTACTCGGTGGTGAAGAATATGGGTCAGGCTCAAGCCGTGACTGGGCAGCCAAAGGTACTATCCTATTGGGTGTCAAAGCGGTATTGACCAGCTCATTTGAGCGTATTCACCGTTCTAACCTAGTCGGTATGGGTGTATTGCCATTAACCTTCAAAAAAGGCGAAAATGCAGAAACCTATAACCTAGACGGCTCAGAAGTGTTAAGCATAACTGGGCTCGAAAACGGCGAAAGCAAAACGGCGACGGTGACTGCCACACGTGCTGATGGCAGCTCTGAAAGCTTTGAGGTGAATGTGATGCTACAGACGCCAAAAGAGCGCGAATATGTGCGTCATGGCGGTGTCTTACACTATGTGCTGCGTCAGCTTGCCGCAGAAAATGTGGCCTAATGCCTGATACTTCTATGGCGTCATAGTACCTCCATAGTACATAGTTTTATAACAGCAAAAAGCCCAACCATTGGTTTAATGCCAGTCAGTTAAGGCAAAAACTCAATAAAAGTAATAAAATAGCCCATCTAATAAGTAGATGGGCTATTTTACTATGAGACTACAAGACGCTATTAATGAGACGCATAAAAGGATTCCAGACACCCTAGAACAATTTAGTGAATTAATAGACCCTGAGTGGATACAGCAGGCTTTAGAATATACGGGCAAAGCGAGCATTAGAAGACGTAAGCTACCTGCCGAACACGTTGTTTGGATAGTCATCGGCACAGCTTTATATCGAAACCGTTC
>Ga0208670_100280_pt1 | contig 15511 bp, 17 predicted proteins | sample 24BtaG_FD_184098 | JGI IMG/M metagenome (GOLD analysis project Ga0208670, IMG submission 184098) | Marine viral communities from Cariaco Basin, Caribbean Sea - 24B_WHOI_OMZ_CsCl (SPAdes) (version 2) | ecosystem: Environmental > Aquatic > Marine > Oceanic | place: Caribbean Sea: Cariaco Basin...
ACCACTCTGCCGCCTTGGGATGCAATGTCGGGCGATTGGGCCAGCAGTACAGACACATGGGCAGAAGGAAGTCTTGCTCCTATAGTTGGCGTTACTTATACCTTCACTATAGATTCAGCAGGAAACTTAGTATTTGTTCCCCAAGAAATTGCATGGCCTTATGTTGGTCAGCCTAAGTATGTTTCAGAAATAATCGTTATATAACTTTACATATATTATGGACAATACAAAAAAAGAAAGAAAATTTAGCTGGTCTGAGATGTGCTACAAAGCGGACCCACATCTTAATCAACCAAAGCCAATGTATGTGTTTGATAATGGGAATAGAGTTTTTTATTCTCAGCCAAAAAAAATAAAGGGAAAAAAATAATGTCTTTAGATGTTGCAAAGGCTGATATATTTAAGGCAACAGATCATACTTTAGCTAAGAATGTTGCTGAGAAATTAGAAGAGAAATATCCTGGATGGCTTTGGGCTGTAAACGTAATGGATGGAGTATTGTCTGTTAAGTCTATGAGACTATCAGGAAATTGGGGGTTTGTTCTTCATACTGATAAAATAGATAATGACTATAAAATGGTTGTTATGGCTGGCGGAGAAATACTAGAGAGGTTTAGACAGAAGCGAGGTGGATTTAACAACACCTTGTATAATGATCTAGCAATGGACGCGTCAGGAAAACTTAACGGGGACTATTCTCAATGAGCCGAATTAATCCGCAGCCTCCTACAGAAGGCTCAGAAAATGTATCAGTTGAGCAAATGGATGATGATACTCCTCGTATTGAGGATTTTTGGCTGCGTATTGCCCGTGAGGCGTATGAAGATTCTAGTGATTGGGTAGACTCTAACCTGCGTGAACAGTGGGAAAAAAGTATTTCACTGTTTAATAGCCAACATCCCCCTGGTTCTAAATATAATACTGGTGCTTATGAGAAGCGTTCCAGATTCTTTAGGCCTAAAACCAGGACCGCAGTAAGAAATCTTCAGTCTGCTATGGCTGTTGCATTCTTTACTAATGAGGATGTTGTAAGCGTACAGCCTAGAAACCCTAATGACCTTGAGCAAGTGGCAGCTGCCGCCGTATCTCAGTCAATCATGCAGTATAGGCTTACCAATACTATTCCTTGGTTCCAGACTATGTCTGCTGCTTTACAGGATGCCGCAGTACAAGGCGTATGCGTGAGTCACCAGTATTGGGAATACGAAGAACAAGAAGAATCTTATCTTAATGTTGATAACCAGAATCGCCCTGTGATGGACGAAGAAGGCAAGCCTGTAGTTACAAACCAGAAAACTTCTATCAAGGATAAACCAATTATTGAAATGGTTTCTCCTGAGAATATAAGGATTGATCCAGCGTCAGATTGGTCTGACCCTATTGAAAGCAGCCCATATGTAATCCAGCTCATTCCAATGTATGTTCAGGATGTTCGTCAGAAGATGATTGACGGAGAGTGGATTGATATTCCTGTCGGAGAGTTGCTTGCGTCTGAAACTGACGAGGAAGATAACACAACCAGAATGATTCGTGACGAGCCGCGTGAAGATCGGTTAGATAACGATGCTGGTTACGGTGAAATTGACTCATATAAGATTGTATGGGTACATAAGAATATTGTTAAAAAAGAAGGGATTGATTGGTGCTACTTTACTGCTGGAGTAGATGCCATGCTTACCGAGCCAAAGCCTTTGCAGGAGATGTATCCTTGGCTTAGGAACGGTGAACGCCCATATGTTATGGGTTATACCAATGTAGAGTCACATAGAATTTATCCAGCTGGCACAGTAGAGCTAACACAAGAGCTGCAGGCTGCTGCTAATGACATCTGGAACCAGCGATTCGATAATGTTCGTCTCGCAATGAATAAGCGCTACCACATCCGTAGGGATAGAAACATTGATCTTGATGCTCTGTTCCGTTCGGTACCTGGCGGCGCAGTTGAGATGGACGACCCCGATACTGATGTTCGGGTTATTGATACGAGAGACGTAACGGGTTCTGCCTATGCTGAGCAAGACAGGATCAATATGGACTTTGATGAGTTGCAGGGCAACTTCTCAACCTCTACGGTACAGGGTGCGCGATCACTCAATGAGACCGTTGGCGGCATGTCTCTCATGGCAAGTAACAGTGGTACGGTTACTGAATATGTTTTGAGGACCTTCTCAGAGACATGGGTAGAGCGCGTACTTAAGCAGCTGATGCGGCTTGAACAATACTATGAAACTGATGCAGTTATTCTTGAGCTAGCTGGCGATGCAGCTGCACAAGTTAATGATCAGTTCCAGGGTGCCGTTGATGACCTGCTTAAGTACGAAGTCTTACTTAAAGTTAATGTAGGCATTAGCGCTACCGACCCATTAAGAAAGGTCCAAAACCTGGTATCTGGCATCCAGATGCTTGGTGAACTTCCAGGATTTGCCCAAAGTCTTAACGTTCAAGAAGTTGTCAAAGAGGTCTTTAGCCAGCTTGGATACAAAGATGGTGAGCGTTTTGTGAATATGGAAGAAGACCCACGAGTTGCTGAGATGGCTGCCCAGTTAGAACAAATGCAGATGTATATAGAAAGCGAGCAGGGTAAGCTTCAGAACCGATTGCAGGTTGAGCAGATGAAACAACAAGGGAATCTTGAGGCCGCTAACCTTAAGCATGGTGCAGAGATTCGTATGAAAGAAATGGAAGGTCAGCTTAAATATCTTGACCTTCAGCTTAAACAAGAAGATGTAGCTACGAGAAGGGCTGAATTAATGTTACAACGAGAGGCCCTGATTAATCAGATAGCCGATGCTGAAATATCTAGGCAAGAGGAAATGATTGCCGAAGGAGATATTGGTGTGATGGCTAGGAATGACTACAATAAGATACCTTACGCAGTAGGATGAGCGATAATGAATGGCCTCTTCAAGAGGCGGATATAACTGAAGATGTTTGTAAAGGCTGCGCTATATGTTGTGAAATTGAAATTAAGCCTAATTGGGAAGACCCAAGGCAGCTCGAATGGTTACACGCAATAGTAGAAAATCATGATAATATTCAAAACTCAGAACGCGGTATAAAAATTAGATGTTCTCATTTAATAGATAACTATAAATGTGGTATTTATGAGCGCAGGCCAAAAATGTGTAGAGATTTTAATTGTGTTAGTTGGGCTAAGGTTAGTAATAATTTAACACAGTATAATAAAGTTTTAGATAAATTAGGATATAATTAATTTATGGAATACTATGATCCCCGCGAAATCGGGATTGATGACCTAGTAAAGCGTATTCGAATAGGACACGCAACTAGAGATTTTTTAAATACTTCTGTTGGAAGATCAATTTTAGAAAAGGCTTTGTTTCAATATAAACAAGGAATAAATAATTTAGAAAAAATTGGATTCAACGGATTTAGCGGCTCTCAAGAAGAAGAGCTAAAAGAGTACCGGAAGATTATTTCTGATCTCTCAACACCTTTAAAGGCGCTTAAATGGTTTGATAGTGTTTTACAAGAAGGGGACAATGCTGATAAGATTGCGAAATACAAATCTTCTGGTGATTTAGAACCATAAGGAGATACTAATATGGAAAACGCTACCCAGCAGGATGCGTTAGAATCGGAAGAGGTTGTAGAAACTGAAGAAGCATCTGAAGATCAGCCTGTAGAAGATATCAGCGTTTCTGTTAATCCAATGTCTGCTAGAGAAAAAGCTCTAGAAGATATCTATAACAGACGCAGAGAAGAAGAAGGCGTCCCAGAAGAGGGCGCTGAAGAAGCTGTAGAAGAAGTTCCAGAAGCGCCAGTTTGGCATGATGGCGAAAGATGGGTTACAAAAATAAAGGTAAATGGCGAAGAAGTAGATGTTCCATTTGATTCTTTAAAGTCTTCCCATCAGAAAGACAGGGCTTCTCAAGAAAAATTTCAATCTGCTGCGGTTAAAGAGCGAGAGCTTTTATACAGAGAGCAGCAGTTACAAGAACATATTAAACAATTAAAATCTCAACCATCCAATCAGGACGTTGAGGAAAAGGAAGAAGTTAGTGATGTTGACGACATTGTCGAAAAGTATCACGAAGCATTATTCCAAGATGATGCAGCGGAGGCTGCTAAACTACTCAGGACCTTGGCAAGTAGTGGGCGCGGAGACGCTACCCAGAACATACAAGAGGTTGTAAATCAAGCTATTGTTTCTCACGAAGCGAGAAAAAAAGCAGAGCAAGAGCATATTCAGAGAGCAGCTTATCAGGCTGAATTAGAAGATGCAGTTAAATCTTTTAATGAAGACTATCCTGATATTGCTGAGTCTGAAGAGCTTAGAGCGATTGCAGATAGGAAGACGATTACCCTGACTCAGGAGAATCCTGATTGGACACCGTCGCAGATTATCAATGCAGCTGCTGAGTACACCCGTGAGTGGGCAGGAATCAGTCTTGAATCAAATGGTAGGTTTAATCGCAAGCAAAAAATTGTGAGACAACCTAAATCAGTTAGGGCTTCAGCTGGCAATTCAAAAGAAAGTGTTCCTTTAACATCTTCTGAGATTGTTGCAGAAATGCGTAAAGCTAGGGGTCAAACTATATAACTCTTTTGGAGGTTAATTATGGCTGGACAAGTATGGTCAGTTAACACCTCTGGTGGTTATATGTATGCCGACAATCTGAGCCGCCTGCTACGCATGGCAGTTCAGCCTATGGTCAAGTTCCGTCAGTTCTGCGACGTTAAAGACGCAGCGCATGGGGGTCTTCATCGAGGTGATACATTCCACTGGAACGTGTATAGTGATGTTGCCACTCAGGGCACCACGCTTACTGAAACCAGCACGATCCCCGAAACCTCGTTCACTATTTCTCAGGGAACCATGACCATTACGGAAGCTGGTAACAGTGTACCGTATACTGGTAAGTTGGATGATCTCTCTGAGCAGCCTGTGGCCGAAGTTATCAGGAAAGTGCTGAAAAACGATGCTGTTAAAGGATTCGATAATCTTGCTGCTACGCAGTTCGACGCTTGTAAATTGCGCGTCGTGCCTGCTTCCGGCACGAGCACGACTTCTTTGACGCTTACCACAAACGGCGTATGCGCAGTTAACAATAACATTGCTCTTGGTAAAGAGCACGTTAAGTTGATTGTGGACACGATGAAAGAGCGTAATATCCCGGCTTATGCTGACGATGATTATTACTCTATCGCTCGTCCCTCAACGTATCGCACTCTTAAGAATGATCTGGAAAGCATTAAGCAGTATATTGATGCTGGTTTCCAGATGATCATGAACGGTGAGATTGGCCGTTATGAGGGCGTTCGTTTTGTTGAGCAGACGCATAAGGCTGCCGCAGGCCTCGGTACTGCATCAAGCGCATGGACCAACAGCCAGTCTGATTGGTGCCTGTTCTTTGGTGAAGATACCGTTGCTGAAGCAATCGCTGTTCCTGAAGAAATTCGCGGAAAAATTCCTGGCGACTTCGGAAGGGACCGTGGGATTGCGTGGTATTATTTGGGAGGTTTCGGCCTCGTTCACACACAAGCAGCCCAGTCACGCGTTGTGATGTGGGATAGCGCGGCTTAAGGAGATATATTATGAGTTACAGTGATCCAAGAGCCTACATCTACCAAGATACGGTTGAAACTGATTTCGCTGCCGGTACTGGCACTGCTTGGAGTTTTAAAGGCCCAAGTGGCAAACAGGGTAGTTTGAAAAACATTGGTGTTCATGTTACTGAAACTTTTGCAGATGATACCATCACTGGAAAGGTTTTGGTTGGTACTACCGCTGATCCTAATGCTTATGGTCAGTTGGAAATTGCCGATACTACTGCGGCTACCAATGCCTACAACAACCAAGACGATACGAATGCAGTCATTTCTGATGCACTTCCGGCTGATACGCAGATTGAAGTTACCTATGTTCAGGCGACTGATTCTGGTACTGCCGCAGGCAAAGGATATGCATACGTTGAAGTCGAATGGTACTAGGAGTTTATCATGGCTAAAGATAGTGCAAGCGGTAAAATTCCTGCTAACGGTCTCTCTGAAAAATCGTCATTTGCTGGCGAATCCAATGCCTCTCTTGGCTTGGACAGCAAAGGCAAAGATCAGAAGCCCATTGGTACGGTGAAGAAGAGCGTCTCTGGTTCCCACGGGAAGTTTGAGATGTGCTAATTGATGCGGGGGAGGGGCAACTCTCCCCCAATTCATTACAGGATTAATCATATGAAACTTAATGTAATAACAGCATACATTGGCAACAAAGTTGAAACGCCTAAAGAGAGTTACGGTTCTACTGAACCCAGTGTCAAAGGATTCACCAGTGGCGATCAGCTGTTTGATGAGCGCTGCATAGAATACAAGCGTGAACAGCCTAATTCCAATAATGAAGCTAGGGCTAATGGCCGTATGGTTCGTTCTGGAATGTCTGTTTCAGGATGGGGATTTTAAAATGGCTATTACAGCAGACAGACGAAAAAAACTTCTTGAGCAAATGAGATGGCAGCTTCAACGCACCGGAGCAAGTGGACGCTCTAAAGAAAAAGCATAAAATTGGTGCTAGTTCTACTGCTGCACAAAGAAAAGCTTTTAAAGCAGCTAGAGATAAAGTTGTAAAACGTCACAAAAGGATGATCGGCAAATAATTGAAAATAATAACAGTTCCTGAAAAGGAAATAAAGGACTTTACCCCAGAAGATTTTGGCGGGATAAGGAAAGAAAAAACAGTTTGTGTAATTAGATATGGAGCTTTCGGAGATATACTGCAGACAAGTTCAGTATTACCTTTGTTGAAAGAGCAGGGATATAGAGTATGCGTAAACACAAGCGAAACGGGAAAAGACATATTAAGGTCTAATTCTTATGTTGATGAACTTTTAGTACAAAGAACCAATCAAATACACGCTGATAAACTTGATGAGTATTGGGCTCATTTTGATGGGTTGTTTGATAAAGTAGTACAATTCTCTGAATCTGTTGAGGGAACTCTACTAATTGTTGGAGATAGGACTGTTCAGCTAGAAGATGGTCCAGCTCTTATTCCGGGAGATGAAAGGTTTAAATGGGATAAAGAAGCTATTCATGCAGAGTGTAATATTAATTACATGGAAAGAATGCATGATATTGCTGGCGTAGATTATAAGTTTGATACATCGTTCTACTCAACAAAAAAAGAAGAATCTAGAATAAAAGACTGGAAGAAGAAAAAGGTAAAAACTAAGTACCTTGTTATGAATGTATTATCTGGTTCCTCTGTTCATAAAGTATGGCCTTGGAATGATGAATTGATGGCCAGGTTTCTTGACATGCGAAAGGATGTTACATTTATTACTGTAGGTGATTATGCATGTAAACTTCTTGAGCAAGGATGGGAAAAAGAAAGTAGAGTAATAACCACATCTGGCGAATGGCCTATAAGAGACGTTTTAACATTGGCTAAATTATGCAATGTAATTGTAGGCCCAGAAACAGGAGTTTTAAACTCTGTATCTAACTATAGTAAAGTGCATAAAAGCTTATTTTTATCTCACTCATCAAAAGAAAACTTAAGTAAGCATTGGAATAACACTACAACTTTTGAGCCATTTGAGGCAGAGTGCTATCCTTGTCATAAAATGCATCATGGTTTTGACACTTGTGTTAGGGACAAAGAAACAGGCGGTGCTTTGTGTGCATCTAAAATACCAGTAGGTAAAGTTTACATGGATATAGCGAAGAACTTAAAATGAGCACTTATTTAGTTTTATGCCAAGATATGTCTAGAGACATAGGGATACCAGGTACTGGCCCCTCTAGTGTTACCGCTTCTGATCTTTCAGAAGAGGAACTTGCTGTTGTTCGGTATATCAAACAGGCTGATTTAGACATTCAAAGGAGATGGTTTAACTGGAACTTCCTATGGAGCGAGGCAACTATTACCCCTTCCATTGGAACTTCAACTCTTACATCTCCATCAGACCTTGGAAATTGGAAGCTTGATTCTATTGTTTGGTCTAAAGCTACCAGCGATTATCAAGAGCTTGATTATATGGATTGGGATGAATACAAACTTGAGTATAAACTTGGTGTTGTAGATTCAGGAACGCCTGAAGTATTTTCCGTAAAGCCTGATAACGTAATTGATGTATATCCTACCCCAGATGCCGCCACAACTATCTCCGCCGAATACTGGAAGACTCCTACCGAGCTATCAGCAGATTCAGATACATCTGCCATACCAGCTAGATTCCATAATATTATTATTTCTAGGGCTAAAATATATTATGGCGAAAACGAGGATGCTCCAGAAGTTTTGAGTGGCGCTTTAGCGGAATTTGAAGACTTGCTGGATAAACTTGAGTCAGATCAGCTACCTGGGCAGAAGAACAGAAGGTTCTCTAGGGTGCAAGATTTGTTTAATTATACAGTTACGCCAGAATGACAAAGCTACGAAATAGATTATTAAATCCTAGCGGACTTAAATCTAATTACTTTCCATTTACTGGGGGATTAAATCTAGTCGATCCGGCTTTGTCTATCACTCCGGGAGAGTGTGTATCTGCTGATAACTTTGAGGTAGATACTAGGGGGAGGTATCAGCGTCTTGATGGCTATGAAAGAGCAGATGGTCAAACTCTTCCATCAGAAATAACTTTCTATAGAATTCCTTTTACTACTGGAACATCTAGAGATTCAGTATTTAATAGCGCTTATAGCACTGCTTTTGATCTACAAATTCCGTCTACTGGGGATATGGTTAAGGGGGAAACAGGCGGGGCTATAGGGTCAATTCTTCGGGTTAGTGTAGAAGATGTTACTGGAGATTCTGCTGCAGGTTCTTTTTCTGGGTCTGATGCTGAGGGATATGTATATTTTATAGTAACTAGCGGAACATTGCAAGACGGAGAAACCTTGCTATTTTTAAATAAAGACAGCGCTTTTGGTAGCGCATTTAATGTGGAGTATAAATAATGGGAACACCTACGGCCTTAAGAAAAACTAGGGCAGTCCTTACCGGCACAAGTTTTGCAGATAATACTACTGGCGCTATTACGGCGCAAATGTTGAGGCAATATGTTGAATCTGACATGGGTGGATATGCCTGCATCAATCATGCTTCTGCTGATGGAACTCCGGTTGCCCAAGCAATTGCTAATGGAACTACTGTAACTATTGATTGGTCTTCTGGCTCGTCTGGTTCTGATGTTGCTCAAGATACTGGCACTGTATCTTCAACTACTGTTGGAGCGGATGCTGATTATGCAAACGACCAGATTAGACTATACGATAAAGGTTTCTATCTTGTTTCTTGCAATCTTTGCGTAAAACAATCAGCTACTGCCAATATTGTTTGGACTGCAATGGTTTCTACTGATAATACTGGCGGAAGCACAACGGATTCTCCTGCGCTAAAAGGAATTCAATACATTACCAATGCTAATGATGTTGCTAACTTTAACATGAGCGGCATTATAGACTGCACTGGTCATACTACATATACTGATGTCTACGCTAGGATAAAGCATGATAACGGCAGCAGTCAAAATATGCTACTTCAATATGGTCAATTGTCTGCTATTAGGATTGGATAATGGGTCTGTATGCAACATCAGTTGCTTATGGCCCACCAGTATTAAGGGATACATACAGCAGCTCTTCTATTGTTGCTGAAGCCAAAACAGCAATAGAAAACCAAAGAGGCGTAATTACTATTGTTCCGGGAGAAGGCTCAGTGTTTGGTGTCTGGGTCTACAATGGAAATATTTATGCTTTTAGAAATAAAGCTGGTGGCGCTTCTGCTGGTATGTACAAATCATCCAGCTCAGGATGGACTGAAGTAAATCTTGGCACAGCTTTAAATTTTGATAATACTACTACAGATGGAGAGCCTACTCCAGGAAATACTGGGACACCAACTACATTAGAAGGTGGGACTAGTGGAGCAAGTGGAGACTTAGCGGGAATTTCGTACAGTGGATTGTGGGAGACAGGTGCTTCAGGCACTATGGTGCTTACTAATATATCTGGAGTTTTCCAAGACAATGAAGATATCAAAATGCCTTTGCTTGCATTTGATACTGGCACATCAGAGATTAGTGCGGGAGATACTATAACAGGGGATTCTTCTGGAAAGACTGCGGAAGCAACCAGTGTAACCGTTACGTCTGGAACATGGTCTGCAGGGTCAGCTGCTGGGTATATTTCAATCAAGAATAATACTGGAACATGGACAAATAATGAAAATATTACTGTTCTTGGTTCAAATAAAGCGCTAGTAAATGGGGCCTCAGAACCTACAGCAGTAACTGTAGCAAAAGCAGACGGCACTACTTATGAACAGACTATTGCTCCTGGCGGAAAGTACGAGTTTATAAACTATAACTTCCGTGGAGATGCTACAGGCATTACTATGTATGGAGTTAATACCGTAGACAAAGGGTTCTCTTGGGACGGCACAACCTTTATAAAGATTAGCACAGGTACTGAAACAGATACTCCAGAGCATATTATAGCACATACTAAGCACTTGTTCTATTCCTTCCCTAACGGCTCAATACAACATTCAAGTATTGGTGCTCCAAACAAATGGAGCGCAATAACCGGGGCAGCAGAGCTATCAGTTGGCGATGTGGTATCAGGATTCTCTACAGAAGTAAATAATGTAATGTCCATCTTTACTAAAAATGAAACCTTTATGTTGTATGGGTCTTCATCTGCTGATTGGGCGCTTAAGAGATTCCACCAAGGAACTGGTGCTGTACCATACACATTGCAGAAGATGGATCAAACATTTTTCCTGGACGATAGAGGGCTTACTTCTATCTTTACTGTCCAAGCATTTGGTGATTTTCTATCTGCTGTTGCATCAGACGCAATTGATCCTTATATACAGAAGAAAAAGGATAATGCTATATTGTCCGTGAAGGTTAGGGGAAAGAATCAATATAGATTATTCTTTGATGATAAGACGGGCATTACGATGACCTATATAAACAGGCAGAATCAAGGTATTATGCCTTTTACTCTTAAGCATCAGATATCTGCTGTTTGCTCTGCTGAGGATTCAAATGGATTTGAAGTTATCTACGGCGGGTTTGATGACGGGTATGTGCGTAAGATTGATTCAGGAACCAGTTTTGATGGTGAATCAGTACCATCTTTTATCAGAACAGCATATCATAACTACGGCTCTCCACAGACAAAGAAAAGGTTTAGAGATTTAAATCTTGAGGTTAACGCTGATACTTCTACGGATTTGACTGTACAGCCCAGTTTTGATTATGGTGGAACTTTCAGCCCAAGGAGCTCTCCTTCCGCTTCATCTTACACTGTAAATGTCACTGCAGATCAGTGGAATGAAGATGATATATCTAATGATACTACTGGGATCACAGTTGTAGCATCAGAGAGAATTAAAATAAATGGTATAGGAACCAACATGGGGCTTATTATTAAAAACGAATCTACTTACGACAAACCAATTACGCTTCAAGGAGCGGTTGTGAACTATTCTCTCAGAGGTATTAGGCGATGAAAATTCCAGTACATAGTGGGCGAACAAGCCTTGCATACGTAACAGACGAGGAGCGTAAGCTTCTTAGACGAAGGGACGCTGTAAAAGGATCGCCTAATAAGAAAATGTCACATGGACTTCCTAAACTTGATGGCGGAGACTATAGAGCAGATGCCGCTAGAGCTAAAGACCTTAGAGAAAAAGAAAAAGCTCTTATGGATTTTGGGTTTGAGAAAAGAATGACTGCCCCAGGTGAAGAGAAATATGTTCACCTAGGAAAAGGATTGTCAGCCGGTCATGTTGGAGCGCCAATAGATACTCCTGTTAAATACGGTACTGGGGCTGATGAGATTATTAGCCTCCCAGGAATGGGTAGTGTTGCAGCTGCTCCTAAACCAGCACCAAAACCAGAGCCTATTAGTGTAGCTGAACCTTCTGGCGGTGTAGGAAGCGGTAGCGCTGCAAGACCTTCTACACCAGCTGCTGCACCTACTGCTCCCCCTGCGCCAGCTCCTACCACTTCTACTCCCCCCGCTTCAGATCATGCTGCTGATATTGCAAACGCAACAATTGATCAAACACAACTACAACAGCCTATGCTTGATGAAATCGTAGCAGATGGCGTTAACTCAGAGCTTCTTGAAACTCGCCTTACAAATCTCATTAACAAAAACAATCCTCTATTTAAAGCAGCTACAACTAAGGCTATGCAGTCTATGGCTGCTCGCGGCTTGGTTAATAGCTCCATTGCTGAAGAAGCCGTAATGAGTGCAATTCTTTCAGTTGCTATGCCTATTGCAGAAAGAGATGCAAATGCATACATGAACCAGAGGATGCAGAACCAAGCGTACAGTAATGAGTTTAGGGCGCAACAGAACCAAGCCTACTATGCGCAGTTCCTTCAGAAACTGCAACACAGCATGGACATGGCAATGAGACAGCTTGTTGAGCGTTCAGCCAACTGGAGAGCGGTGCTTGCTCAGCGTGGCGCGATTGCTACTACGCCTGGAATGAGCACTGAAGCGACTGAAGCTGCCCTTGGAACAGTAACTCCTGGATGGTGGGCATAATGACTAGAAAATATAAAACATCTGCGCTTACTACAACAGGCACAAACCCTATTTCTGTAACAATAAAGAAGAAAAGCAAAAGCAAAAGCATTTGGAAAGCGGTTGGTGTTGCTGCTTTAGGTGCTGCTGGATTGTCAGCTCTTGGTGGGTGGGGCGGTGGAACTGGTATGACATTTCTGTCAGGTTTAACTAAAGGATGGGGTAAAGCTGCAACAGGCTTTAGCAATTTGTTTAATATTGGTCAAGCTACTTCAGCAGCTACTTCAGCAGCTCCTATTTTGCCGATTTCTCTCGGATCAAGTCAAGGCCAAGCGCTTGCAGGGACTGCTGCATCAGCATTAAAAGCTTCTTCTACGGCAGGCTCTCTTCTAAGTAGCGCAGGTACTGGATTAAAAGGTATATTTGATTCCATTACTAATATGAGTTCCGGCGGAGCATTCACTATAGGCTCTATACTTGAAGCTATTGGAGCCGCTACTGATACAAGCGGGGAAGACTTAATAGGTTTAAAAGAGAAGGAGCTAGAAGCGCGAATTGCAATGCATGAAGATGAGATGGACTTAAGGCATGCAGCGCTTGAAGCGGAGGCACATGCTGCTCAGCAAGATTTAGAGATGAAGAATAGGGTGGCTGCTCAAGAAGGAATGTATATGGGTCACGCTAATCTTTTGACTGCTGGAGCCGAAGGGGTTCCATCTACTGGCCCAGGGTACACCCCTAAACCGCCTAAAACTCATCCTGAGTTTCATCCTACTGGAGGGCTGCTATCTTAAGGTAAATTATTATGATGAAAGAACAAGCAAGACCAATGCCAATTCCAGTCGGGCAATCAACTGTTCCACAAGAAGAGCAGGAGATGGCTAATTTGGGTATAGAAAATTTATCAGAAGAAGAGATTGCGCAGGCTAGAGGCATTGTAGAGAATATTACAGCATACATTTATTCTGATGGAGCCCCAGATATTCTGGAGAAGGCTGGCAATGGTAGCCCTCAGAGGCTTGGAGAGATAGCTGGAAATCTGGTAACTAATGAGATAGCCCTTGAAGAGGAGGCGGGAAAAGAAGTATCTAGAGATATGGAAGTAGCTATCATGGAAGAGATTGTTCATGAGCTAACAGACTTGCTTATGTATGAAAACATAGTAGATTTGCCGGATGAAAAAAGTGAGCAGATGTTTATGGGTGAAGCCCTTACCTACGCCATTGGCGCTGCAGTAGAGTCTGATGATCCACAGTTTACTGGTGAATCTATAATGCAGATGTTTACTAACTTAGTAAACTCAAGTTCCCCACAAGGACAGCAGCCAACTGGAGTCCTAGCTACGCAGGAGGTTCCACATGGCAATTAATTGGAGTGCGGGTTTAATTTCTGCTGGTGGGTCAATGAAACAATACTCTGCCATGCTGCTTAAAGAAGAGTACATGCAGGAAGAAAGGGAGGCCAAAGCTGCTTCAGCTTCTGCAGCAAGATTTATGGATTTATACAAAGACCTAGGGTTGGAAGCGAGAAACCTTAATGATGCATTGAGCAGAGCTGCTCCTATGGGAGGCATTAGCAGACTAGACCCATCAACTAAAAAAGCTTTTGAAAAGCAGTTAAGAGAAATTAATAGTTTAAGAGTTACGCTATTTAGCGCGCTTAGCGGGGTATCTCCAACTAGTTCAATTCCAAATGATTTTGCAAATGAGATACTAAAAAAGTACAATGAAATAATGTCGGATAAACAAACATCGGAAGAAGGTTCAGCAGAGACTGAAGGTTCTGATGGTACTGATTGGAATGAAATACCTTGGGAAGAACATATTTTTAAATATCTGCCAGAGTTTGCAAAAGAAACTATAGCTAAGGCCGAAGACTGGGCTGTAAAAGAAGCGACAGATTATTTAAAAAACAATGAGACGTATAAAAAATTATGGGATGACACAAAGAATAATCTTGAAAGAACCAGAGTAAGATATTCAGGGAGTGGGGAAGATAGAAAAGAAATAAAAGGGCCTGTTTCAGATAAGGAGGTTGTTAGTGTACTTGTTGGCAAATTAGCTGAAGCTCAAGTTACAAAACCACTTTCAAAAATATTTTCCTTCCTTAAAGGGGAAGAGGTTCCAGAAGAAGAATTTATTATTACAGATGATGCAGTTTTATCAGAAATTGGAGCTTCCACTGGGGAATTAACTGATGTTTTTGGTCCGTCATATAAATCAGAAGCAGATTGGAGAAGGATAAATCAAGCACAAAGAGGGGAAAGAGGATTAGAGGAGGAGCTAGAAGAGCCAGTAGGGCTTCCTGGTACTGATTATTACGGAACCCCTCCCACGCAAGGTGAGGCATTTGAGCAAGATTCAGCTGATGCTGTTCGTGATCGTATGAGAACTGAACCCGGAGTAATGGATCAAAGGTACACTAGAAATCCTTTTGTTGAAGAACAGTTAACTCCTGGAAAAATTGAGCAAGGCCTTATAGAGCAGGGTATGCAAGAAACTCCTGGAGGAGGTATTTCTGAAGAGCCATCATTGGGATTAGAAACTGTTGATGGTATTCCACAAACTGGTATTGGATCGGAAGCTGCTTTGAGGTCTCTTTACGAAGATGTTGGTGGCCCAATTGGTGAGCCAGCTGGAAATGTTGTCTATCCAACAAATATTCCTACAGAATCTGAGGAGATTGAAGCCAAAAAGGAATCTCTAAATAGAACGCTAGGTGCCTTGGTTAAGTATGCTGAATCCAATGTAAATGGATACAATGCCGTAGCAGATAGTACCGAAGGCGACGCTGATCTAACTAATATGACTTTGAGAGAGATCAGAGAAAAGCATGGCAACAAAGCCGTTGGTGTTGGTCAGTTTAAATACAATGAATTTATTAAGCCAACAGCAGATAAGTATATGAACATTGATGAAGAGACTCTTTTGTCTACAGTGTTTTCTAGAGATTTTCAAGAACAACTTCTTACTCTTGGGCTTGAAGATGCAGGCATGACGTTATT
>Ga0208670_100285_pt1 | contig 15392 bp, 11 predicted proteins | sample 24BtaG_FD_184098 | JGI IMG/M metagenome (GOLD analysis project Ga0208670, IMG submission 184098) | Marine viral communities from Cariaco Basin, Caribbean Sea - 24B_WHOI_OMZ_CsCl (SPAdes) (version 2) | ecosystem: Environmental > Aquatic > Marine > Oceanic | place: Caribbean Sea: Cariaco Basin...
ATACCATCAACCATGCCAAACCTAAAGTGTTGCTGTTAAACTCTGAATTTGCACCGATGGTAAAAGACTACCAGTTTGAGAACTCATCAATTGAGCACATCATTTGGATGGATGATGCCGGTATGAGTAGCGATGGGGTTTTTGGTAAAAACCAATCATGGGTATTAGGTGAGTATGAGTCTCTACTTGAAGAGGCCAGTGATGAGTTTGAGTTTGAAGATTTTGACGAAAATACCATTGCCGTAACTTTCTATACTTCAGGCACGACCGGTAATCCAAAAGGGGTGTTCTTTAGCCACCGTCAATTGGTACTACATACTTTAGCGGAAACCGCTATTTTGGGGGTACAGCCACAGAAGCAGGGATTGGTATTGGGTGATGTTTATATGCCAATGACACCTATGTTCCATGTGATGGCTTGGGGTCTGCCTTATACCGCCACTATGTTAGGCTTAAAACAAGTTTATCCTGGTCGTTATGCCCCAGACGTGTTGGTCAAACTTATTAAAGAAGAAAAAGTGTCGATCACTCACTGTGTGCCTACCATCTTGCAAATGCTATTGAAGCAAGCTGAGGCCGAAGGGTATAAGTTCGAAGGGCTTAAAATGGTTATTGGCGGTTCGCGTCTTACTGAAGGCTTGGCTAAAGAAGCACTTAGCGCTGGCATCGAGGTCTATACCGGTTATGGTATGTCAGAAACAGCACCGCTTATTGCGTTAACTGAATTTAGAGCTGATGATCCAGAGATGACATTAGAGGAAGAGGCGAAGCGTCGTAGCTTTACCGGTAAGCCTATCTTTATGGTCGATGCGCAAATTTGGGAGGGTGATAATAAATCATTACCACATGATGGCAAGCAAGCCGGTGAGTTGGTACTGCGTGCTCCTTGGTTGACTCAAAGCTACTTCAAAAATGCCGATGCGGGTAATGAGTTATGGGAAGGCGGCTATATGCACACCCAAGATATTGCCAACATGGATGAAACTGGCGTAATGAAAATCACAGACCGTCTAAAAGACGTGATTAAGTCAGGTGGCGAGTGGATTTCTTCATTGGAGATTGAAACGATCTTATCGTTACATCCTTCAGTAGCGGATGTGGCTGTCATCGGCGTTCGTGATGAAAAATGGGGCGAGCGTCCATTGGCTGCCATCATTCTTAAGCCTCAATGCCAAAATACAACGGTAGATGAAATTAAAGCCATGGCGGAGCAAGCGGCAGAGAAGGGTATGATTCCTAAATATGGCGTACCTGAATACTTCAAAATTGTTGACGATTTACCCAAGACTTCTGTGGGTAAACATGACAAAAAAATGATCCGTGAAATGTTTGTGGGCCAAACTGAAGTTTAATTTCTATTAAATTGACAGCCGAGGAGTGAGCGCAGAATATTAAAACAATAATCTGTTCTCACTCCTTTTAATTCTATAAGTAATCAACGCTTTATCGTTTTTTGCTCTATTTTTTGTTCTACTGGTTTTTTCTGTTTACATCGTTGAATTAATTGACTATGATTAATTACTGTCACATGGATTTGGACAGTATTGTCATTATTCTTATTTTAAGTGTCAGTTTGCTACTGACCAATACTGCTATAGTGACAGCACTTTAGACTGTTTAATCTAACTTGTTAAATTTTAATTATTGTTAAATTTTACTTGTTTTTGAGTTTTACTTGTAACGGTTAAATAGGCTTAGTGGACCTAATAGTGATAATACTAAATATCCCCCTTTAATTTATGAAATAACGGACTATATCATGAGTAATCTTTACCCTTCTGCAGCACAAGCTTATAACTATCCTTTAACAATCAAACAATTACTTAACCGCGCTAGAATGACCTCTACACAACAAGAAGTGGTCTTTGCAGATAAACAGCGTATGACTTATGAGCAACTTTTTGGCCGTATTGCTAAACTTGCCAATGTGCTAGATGGGTTAAACCTTGATAAAGGCGATGTTGTTGCCGTAATGGACTGGGACACTCCTAGATTCCTCGAATCATATTTTGCTATTCCCATGTCGCAATACGTTTTGCAAACCGTAAACGTGCGACTCTCTCCCGAAAAAATTCTGTACACCATCAATCATGCCAAGCCTAAAGTTTTGCTATTGAACTCTGAATTTGCACCGATGGTAAAAGATTATCAATTTGAAAACTCTTCGATTGAGCACATCATTTGGCTTGATGATAATGGTGTGACCTGTGAAGATGTTTTACCTGAAAGAAAATCTATGGTGCTGGGCGAATATGAAGAACTATTAGAAGCGGCCAGTGATGAGTTTGATTTCCAAGATTTTGATGAGAATACCATTGCTGTAACTTTCTATACTTCAGGCACAACCGGTAATCCAAAGGGGGTGTTCTTTAGCCATCGTCAATTAGTATTGCATACCCTTGTTGAGGCCGCCTCTTTAGGTACTTTACCTCAGAAACAAGGCGTGGTACTTGGTGATGTCTATATGCCAATGACCCCGATGTTCCATGTCATGGCTTGGGGCTTCCCTTATACCGCCACCATGTTAGGTTTAAAACAAGTTTATCCAGGACGTTATGCACCAGACTTACTGCTGAAATTGATTGAAACTGAAAAAGTCAGCATTACCCATTGTGTGCCGACTATCCTGCAGATGCTATTAAAACAAGCAGAGGCAGAAGGCAAGAAGTTTAATGGTCTGAAAATGATCATCGGTGGCTCTCGTTTAACCGAAGGTCTGGCTTCGGCAGCGCTATCAAGTGGTATCGAGGTATATACTGGATATGGCATGTCAGAGACTGCACCACTGATCAGTATTACCGAGTTTAGTAGTGATGAGGGTGAACTTAGCTTTGAAGAAGATGTCAAACGTCGCTGCTTAAGTGGTAAGCCTGTAATGCTGGTTGAGCAGCAGCTATGGAATGGTGAAGGTAAAGCAGTGGCTCATGATGGAAAAGAGACCGGTGAGCTGGTACTAAGAGCCCCTTGGTTGACTCAAAGCTATTTCAAAAATGCAGATGCTGGCGATGAATTGTGGGAAGGTGGCTATATGCACACTCAAGACATCGCTTCGATTAAAGCAAATGGCTGGTTGAACATATCTGATCGATTAAAAGACGTCATCAAAACTGGTGGTGAGTGGATTTCATCACTGGAGATTGAGACGATTTTATCACTACATCCAGCAGTAGCTGATGTGGCGGTGATTGGTATTCAAGATGAAAAATGGGGCGAGCGTCCGCTTGCTGCTATCGTGTTAAAACCAGGCGCTGAAGATACCAATCCGAAAGATATCATTGCTTTGGTAGAACAAGCCGCTGAAAATGGACTAATTGCTAAATACGGCGTTCCTGAAAACTACATGATTGTTGATGAATTACCTAAAACTTCAGTTGGTAAGCATGACAAAAAAGTGATGCGTGAACTGTATGCCAATCAGACTGGTGTTTAATTTCTTTTTTATATATCAGCAGTCTTAACATTTGAATGTTGTATAGACTCAATGGCCGCCACATGATTTTGTGGCGGCTATTTTGTTTAAGGAGCGGGTATATAAGCCGTAAGAGATCAAGTAATATGAAACAGATAATAACTATCTTAATGGCAGTAGCCTTAACCGCCTGTAGTATGAGAGGCTTTGAACCGCCAAGAAGTACTAATTATTGGCGTTTACCAGGTAATGATTTAACACTAGATGAATATATTGATAAAAAAAATAAAGAATTGCGAGAATGTGGTATAGATCCTTTTGCAAATCAGGATACAGGCGGAAGCACAGTTTATGCTTTATGTATGGAAAAGAAGGGCTGGGTAAATACAGCAGGACCAACTTGTGAAAGAGAGATTTATAAAGATGATCCGGTTTGTGACGATTGGAAAAAAGCTCATAAACAATAAACGTTATTTTTAATAAGATTTTTTGTCTATCAAAGGTTTTCTTAGTTCAGTATAGATACTTATTAGCAAACTCAAATACTTATTCAAGCCTGATTTTTCATAATAACAATGTGGTAGATAAAACAACCGTGTTAACTTTTGGTAGTTAACTAAGGCACAGTTAAGAAAACCACATTTAACATCTGCATGCTATTTGCATTGTTGCAATACTGCACAGCTCTCAAAAGCGCTACTACTATTAAACTCTTTATCGCCTAGTACCCATATTAAGGGCAAATTGGGGTTCTGAGGCAGATAACGGTTATTTTGGAAGCTAACTTCACCGCGATCAAGCTGATTGGCAATGATCATATAGCGTGATGGTGAACTGGTAAATGTGTTGTCATTAATAGTTAACTTTCGGATATTAAATTGCAGTAGCAGTTGCCCGCCTTGCTGTTTACCAAGGTCATTGTTGGTGACCGTATTATTAACAAGGGTGATTTGTCTGACGCCGCCGCGTTGCTCGTCATAGCCACCCACTGCAAGACCAGCATAGTTGCTGTTAGTGACCTTATTGCCCTCCACCCAGACCTCTTCTGTCAGTTTTTGTAAGTTTTCACTGGCGACTTCGATACCAATATCATTGTTAGTCACGGTATTGTTCTGAATAAATACCTGTTTGCCACCATCGACATAAATACCACCCGCTGAAGGGTCATCGCCTTTGTAGCCGGGATTGCCGCTGATACTATTGCGCGTGACCGTATTGCCGATGATATCGCCACGTCTAGCATAGTCATTATTGGTCTTGGCTATTCCTTCAAAACCAATGATGTCGATACCAATATTATTGTTATTATTGACTTGGTTGTGGTTCACTTCAAAGTTAGTGACATCCCCGTTTATGACTACTGCTTCACTACGACCTAAGCTGAGGTTTTCTACTCGATTATTATTAATTTGAATGTCTTTAATAGGTTGAGTGCCATAAACCGCAATGCCATGCGCATTACCTTTGTCATTGTTAACACGCGTACCTAGATCATGAATATAATTGTTCTCGATTAGCAGGTTATGACTACTGCCAGTAATATAAATGGCAGCGGGGGTAATCTGCTCGTCATTGGTCCAAAAATTGGTAAACTCTAAGCCGCGAATGATCACATAAGCTTGGTTTTCGATATGGAACAGATGCTCATCAGCCGTGCTTGGCGTGCCGGTAATGATAACTTTGGCGGCTTGCATTGGTTCAAAAATAATCGGCTTCGCCAGTGTGCCAGAATTTTCAATATACACAGGCCCTTTATAACTGCCTGCGGCAATGTGTACCGTCGTACCAGCAGTTGCCAGATCCGCGGCTCTTTGTAGAGTCAGGATAGGGGAGCTAGCACTACCTGATGCGGTATTACTGCCCGTTGGCGCCACGTAGATATGCTGACGGGTACTGTCATCGAGCTGTAAATTATCAAGTGCTGAGCTGCTATCATAAAACGCATGGCTACTAGATATCGGTGGTTCATTTGCGGTTGTGGACACATTTGGCGTGGTGGGAGCTGTAGCTGTAGTCGATTCAAAAGTAGCAGATGGGTTTGAAGCGCTGGAATTTCCCTCCGAGTCACCAGCGCCACAAGCAGGTAAAGTAAAAAATACTAATACCAGTAAATTCATTGGCAATAATTTTGAGAAATGACGCTTTGAATACGACGTTAATTGCCTGGTTTTAATAATATTTCCTTAGGGTATATTGAGTATGGGTAATAAAATACTGACAGATAAACATCAAGCGGTTAATCTTTAATTTCTCGCACAAAAAAGACATTGTTCGCTATGCCTCGCACAATGTTTAAAGACCGGCACTGGCCAAGACTAAGACCTATATTACACTTAATATCTATGACAAAGGGAGTATTAGAAAAACGGTAGAGAGCGTACTATACGTATTAGATGTACTTGGCGTGATCTGCAATCTTACTTTAATAAATAGAAATACTGCCCTTCGTGAGTACTCATCCTCATTCAAAAATGGATACTTAGATATTTAAGTTAGTAGCACCAATTGTTTGAATGAGATAGTCTTAGTGTATTTAGCGAGGATTTAAGTCCCTAGTGAGGACTTGAAGCTTTTGCTTTAGGGTAATGGATCAATATTTTAACCCACTAATATAATCGCGATGTACTTCATGGTGTACCTGCCGTAAATATTCTATTCGTGATCGATGCACTACGCTATACAGGAGTCGAACTGCTAGCACTATATATAAGTTTAACAAAGACAAAATTACTGGCATAGTTTAGTCAATCTGACATCTAATAAATAGGAGTACCTGAAAGTGGAGATAAAACTGATGCCTGAGTATGAATGTTTTCCATTATGGGGGTACATACATAACGAGTTAAAAAATATTGATCCAGATGGTTTAAAAATAAGCCGAAACTTAAAGAGTGATTTAAGTCACTGGGCAAATAAGTACGAATCTACATATTTGAAAGAAAATCCTGTAGCTTCTGGATTCTTAAGTAGTTCTGAAGAAAAAGAGTTCATTGAAGAAGGTTGTATTTTGAGAGATAGATTACAGTCTGAGTTAGGCTCTAACTACGAAATATCCCTACAGCTGTGAGTTAATTTAAGGTATACCCTATCAGAAACGTTAAAGTGCTGCCTCTAGTTAGATAATAGACCACCTAAAATAGGCTGATACAATGGAGCTAACTAAAATTGACAAGATACATTCAAATATGAAATGGTGAATTAATTAATAAGCAGTATGAATAACTATTACCCAAGGTCTATATAAACCGTTTCTATAAAAGTAGTATGCATTTATCTATCACTAAAAGCCGCCGCATAATATGCTGCGGCTTTTTGTATGTCAGGCAGTATGCTAGTATAACCACCCTTTTATTATAGAGTCATAGGCAAGATAAAAGTTACAGCGTTAACCTGACTAAGCCTACCATGGTAGTACTTGTATTCGGTCGCCTTGTACCTCATTTGCCTGCCTATGATGACAGTGGGCAACTATAATTCATATCAAAACAACCATAAAATCAGGGCAATGATAGTTATGAGAAATGATGAAAACGTGTCTGTGACTAAGACATCGAAGGGGGCAGCGACACACTCTTTAAGCTCGGTTACTGATAACGATGAAGTGCTGTTTGAGACGATTGATATTCAACAAGGGCTCAGAATAGGCTTAATAACGTTAAACCGTGAGAAATCACTCAATGCGCTAACCACTTCCATGTGTCAACTTATTAGTGTCCAGCTGACGATATGGGAGACCGATGATAGTTTGGTTGCGATAGTTTTGCGCGGCGCGGGCGAGCGAGCTCTGTGCGCTGGTGGAGATATTCGCAATCTATACGCTGCACGCCAGCAATGGGACGGGGAAGGTATTGCGCCTCCAGAAGCGGTGGATTTTTTCACTAATGAGTACCATCTAGACACTCAAATGCATGAATATCATAAGCCTATTATTACTTGGGGCAATGGTATCGTGATGGGCGGCGGTATGGGCGTACTCAGCAGCAGTAGCCATCGTATTGTGACTGAAACCACTCGGGCGGCGATGCCAGAAGTGAACATTGGCTTATTTCCTGACGCAACAGGAAGTTGGTTCTTACAGCGTTTTCCTGCAAAGTCAGGACTATTTATGGGCTTAACAGGCGCAGATGCCAATGCCAATGATGCCTTACTGTGTAACCTAGCTGACTTTAGAATGGACAGTCAAGATTTTGACAAGATGGTTCAATGTTTGGCAGAGGCGGACTGGAGTAATGTGGTCACATTAAAAAACAAACAGTTCCAAAGCTTAAAGCTAAATAATGTCGTGACTAAAGCATTGAGTCAATGCAGTATGGAGTCGATCAAAAATACAGACTTTGCGCCGAGTAATATTGCCAAGCACTTGTCTTCTATTCAGAATCTTATGACCTGTGGGGGTTTGGATAAAATCGATAGTATTTTGATGTCAGATGAACAGCTACAACAGTTTTGTCCCGATTTAGCCAACGATCCTTGGTTTAAATCAGTGCTTGGCAATTACCGTTACGGTTGCCCAGTGACTAAAGCCATTACTTATGAGATGTACCAACGTGCGCACAATTTGTCATTAAGTGAAGTAATGGCCTTAGAAACCAATGTCGCACTGCACTGTATTGTCTATCCCGACTTTAGTGAAGGGGTAAGAGCCTTATTAATAGATAAAGACCGCAATCCAAAATGGAGCCGTACCATGGAGGAGTGTTTGGATCTTGAAGGTCAGGCCTATATTCAAGGTCATTTTGAGGAAATACACTAGATTAACAAGCTTAATGCCAAATTAAGCTGGTTATATGTGACAATAGCAGCAAGACAAAACTCAATTTGTCTTGCTGCTTTTTTATGCTTTATGATTAACGTAATCTGTTAGCATAAAGGGACTGCTATAGAACCGCACTTTAATAGTTTTTAAATTGTTGTTAAGGACCATAAAAATGGATTTTGCCCAACTAACTGCACCGTCTACGGTAAGTGCCTGGCTAGATATGGATGCGCTAGATCATAATATTGAACTGGTTAATCAAAAGACTCAAGCGGTCAAGTTACGGATCGCAACCAAGTCAATTCGTTCTATCGATGTTCTGCGTTACATTCAAAAAAAGACCCCTCACTTTATTGGCCTGATGTCTTTTAGTGCTGCCGAGTCTGTATATTTGCTGCAAAATGGCTTTAATAATATCTTATGTGCTTATCCCACTTTAGACGCTCAAAGCGTGGCGCAGACGCTTGAATATACTCAGCAAGGTGCCACCATGATTTGGATGGCCGATCGCATTGAGCATTTGCGTCTGCTGGATGAGATAGGCAAGCAACATAGTCAAAATATTGAGGTGTGTTTGGATATTAATATGTCGATGCCATTGCCGAAGCTGTATTTTGGTACTAAGCGTTCAGCACTGATGCGTAAAAGTGATGTCAAAAAGCTGATGGAGAAAGCGGGTGGTCTATCGCATATTAAGCTAAATTCGGTGATGGGTTATGAGGCTCAGATTGCTGGATTGCCAGAGTATCTGCCCGGTAAATCACTGCTCACGCCTGCCATTAAAGTATTGAAAAATGGCTCAAAAAAGCAAGTTAGTCGACGTCGCTCAAGCATAGTGCGCTGGATCACTGAGCAGTGGCATCAGCTTGATTTAGTCAATGGCGGTGGCAGTGGCAGTATGGACTTCACCTCAAGCCAGCCTGAAGTGACCGAGATTACAGTGGGGTCAGCCTATTACAAGCCAGCTTACTTTGACTATATGGACAGCATGAATGAATTTAAGCCTGCTGCAGGATTTGTTTTACCCATCACTCGGCAACCTGAAAAAGGTGTGGTCACTTGTCAGGGCGGCGGCTTTATTGCGTCAGGGTCGATTGGTATTGATAAGGCGCCCGTCATTCATTACCCAACAGGGTTGTCTTTTTTGACCGATGAAGGCTTTGGGGAAGTACAAACGCCGCTTGCTATCGACTCCAACCTTGTAAAAAATGGCAATGCGCCCACAATTGGGGAGGCTGTCTGGTGTCGTCATGCCAAAGCGGGCGAGTTGTGTGAACATTTTAATGTGCTGTATTGTTATCGACAAGATGCTCAATTAGAGGCAGAAGGAACTGCCTATACCATGACTACCTATCGAGGAGAGGGGAAATGTTTTCATTAAGTGAGTGGCAAGGGAATGCCAAATGGGAAAACTGGGTCGGCTACGTAACGGCTAAGCCAGAGCAAAAGTTAACCCCCCATTCAGTAGAGGAGTTACAGAACATTGTGAAGCAGGCACGTCTTGCTAAAAAGCGAATTCGAGTTACTGGTGCGGCTCACTCATTTAGTGGCTGTGCACGGCCAGAAGAGATAGCGGTGAGTTTGCACAATATGCGAGGGCTTATTTCAGTAGATAAAGCCAATAAATTAGCTACATTACACGCTGGAACCTATTTGTATGAAATTGGGCCTGCTTTGGCTGAGCATGGTTTGGCGCTGGAAAATATGGGGGATGTACAAGCGCAAACCGTTGCAGGGGCAGTAAGTACCGCCACCCATGGTACCGGCATTACTTTAGGTTCCGTCGCCAATCAAGTTGTGGCTTGGGAGTGGATTGATGGTACAGGTGAAGTGCATACTCATCATCGAGGCGACCCTGCGACCGATGAGCTAGGCAATGCACTGCATGTCAGTCTAGGTATGCTCGGTATCTTCACTAAGCTGACCCTAAAGGTAGTCGAGCTATATGGGTTAAGAGAAACCAATCAGCGTTTGGAATTTGAGCAAGGGCTGGCAAGCTTTCATGAGATGACGCATCAACACCGACATATGGAATGGTTTTTGTTTCCAGGGACCAATAAGCTACAACAAAAAACTTTGTCTGTGATACCGCCTAAGGCGATGAAACAGGGTCAGAAAATAAAAGACCAGTTTCAAAGCTTATTTATGCTAAATGGTGCTTTTTATCTGCTGTCAGAATTGGCACGTTTTCAGCCAAAGTTAACCAAAAAAGTCAGTCAAATATCTGCCAGTTCAATTCCTAACACTTTTAGAGAAGGGTATAACTACCAAGTCTTCCCAACGCCACGTGGCGTAAGGTTTAATGAAACTGAGTATTTTATTAAGTTATCCGACTTTGAAGCCTGCATCACTGAAATCAACAATATCTTGCTTACTGATAACAAAAACTCCCACTTTCCGATAGAAGTCCGAACTCATAAAGGGGAGACAGGCATACTCAGTCCGACTCAAGGTGAGGACTGTGCCGTATTATCATTTCATGTCTATAAAGGTATGGATTGTGAGCCACTATTTGATTGGGTTTATGATTATATGAAGCAATGGCAAGGTCGTCCGCATTGGGGCAAAGTTAATAAACTCAGTGCCACCGAACTTCGTGAGTTATATCCACAAATGGAGCGATTCTTAGAAATTCGTAAGCAATATGACCCCGATAATGTGTTTATGAATACTTGGCTTGAACAAAAGTTCTTATCTTAAAAACTGATTATCAAACAAACATAATCAATTTATATGCGCTTAAAGTATGTGAAACAGAGTTTCGTTATTGCTACTTGATTGCAATGTTTTATTATAAACATGGTATATCTATTTAAATTCTGTTATTTTTCAATAAACACATAATACTTTTATTACTTCTTTGAGATATGATATTAAATACAGTTGATAAAATAGAACCTCAGTCTAACCTTATTAAATTCGCTAATCATTCTAAAAGATTGGCGTTTAACTCTTCACGCACCATAAAATCGCTTTCATTTTGCGCTGCATTAGGGGTGATAAGCGTCCCTGCCTATGCCTGTCAGGTCCCGAAAAGCTATTATTCCAATGTCTTTTGTACCTCAAGTAGTGAGTACTTCTTGGCACTAAAAGATTCAGGTCAGCCCGTCGCTTTAATTGATAAAAAGGGCAGAAGGGTGGCGGATTTATCACGCTACAATGGTATTGATGTCAGTAAGCTCAAAGACGGACTTATTCCTGTTCAAAGAATGGGCAGAGTAGGCTACATCAATACTGCAGGCCGAGAGGTCATTCCTGCTATCTATGATGTCATTACGGGCGATGGTAAAAATAAAGGCTGGGCCCGTGCGGTAAACAATAACCGTATTGTGGTAAAAAAAGCCGGTAACTTTGGCGTGATTGACACCAGTAACCGAGTCATTGTTCCTTTTTCAGCCAACAACCAAAGTATCAGTGATTTTAGTGGCAATTTGGCAAGTATCACTACCCGAAACGGTACTCAGTGGGTTGATATTAATGGAAGACCTACCAATAATCCCGTTAAAGCTGTGCCTGCTCGCAACAATACAATGACAGCATCATCGTCTAATAATAAGACTTCAACGCCTCTTAAACGAGTGGTGCAGACGCCAACGGTCGCGCAAAGTACAACGATTACTCAACCGCCTATTACAAATTCAAGCTATGCAAATAGTGAAATTTGGCAAGTAGAACAGCGTGATGGTAAATGGGGCTTTGTGAACAGTAATGGCGTGCCTATGATTAAGTTTTTATTCGAGCAAGCCGCTCCCTTCTCAGAAGGATTGGCTGGGGTGCGTATGGAAAACAAATGGGGATTTGTGAACTTAGCCGGCGAGCTGATGATTCCATTTAAATTCGAAGAATCAAAAGTTCGCCGGAATAGAGGCGCCACTTATAAAGGGGTGCAGCCTTTTGTGTTCACTGGTGGTAAAGCCTGGGTGGGTAACGCACCCAATGGTGCGCAAATGTGTGTAGATACTAAAGGTGACTTTGTCGGTTGTTAGTCAGTGGTTATGCATTGAACCTTTAACCATAATTACCTTGACCTTAATTAAAAAAAACAGCCCCAAAAGGAGCTGTTTTTTTATTTAAATAGTTCAGTACAATTTATTTTGACTCGTCATATTCAGCTTCTAAAGCCAAAGCACGTTGATAGCTGTCAATGTTAGACAGACCATCGGCATAGGCTTTAATGTGCGGATAGTCATCCAATAGGCCACGCTGCGCCAACATAATTAAGTCGAACGATAGCATAAAGTCAGCACCGGTTAGTTTGTCACCGACAATGTAAGTTTTACCTTCAAGCTCATCATTTAGATAAGCCAGTAGATTGTGCTTCTCTTTGGCGATATAACCCGATAAAAACTCATTGTCTGCCACACCTGCTTTGTTGGTGAATAACTCTAGCAGTAAAGGCACCATCATCGAACTTTCGGCAAAGTCCATCCACTGCAAGTATTGGGCATAGTCATTCGAGTCAACCGCAGGGCGTAAACGATCTGCTGCGAAGCGTTCAATCAGTACTTGAGTAATCGCGCCAGACTCTGCAACTACTTGACCATCAAGTTCAATAACGGGCGATTTTCCCAAAGGATGAATCTGCTTTAAGCTTTGCGGCGCTAAATTTGTCTTGGCGTCACGCTGATAGCTCACCACTTCATAAGGCTGATTCAGCTCTTCGAGTAACCACAACGTACGTAACGAGCGAGATTGATTTAAATGATGTAATTTAATCATCCGTTAGATCCTTAAGCTTGTAGTTTGCGAATCAAAGATTTAGCAGCGTCTTCAGAAGAAGCTGGGTTTTGACCAGTGATCAATAAGCCATCTTCGACCACATAAGACTGCCAATCTGCGCCTTTCTCATAATGACCGCCATTTTCTTTCAGGGCATCTTCTAGTAAGAAAGGTACTACGTCGCTTAGGCCAACGGCTTCTTCTTCGGTATTACTAAAGCCGGTTACTTTTTTATCTTTAACAAGATATTCGCCATCAACTTTTACATTTTTCAAGGCAGCAGGCGCGTGACAAACAAAGGCCACTGGCTTGTCAGATTTTACAAAGTCTTCAATTAACGAAATTGACTTTTTGTCCACGGCCAAATCCCACAATGGGCCATGACCACCTGGATAGAATACGGCATCATAATCATCGCTGCTGATTTCAGCCAATTTATGAGTGCTGGCTAAATGCTCTTGAGCCGCGGTATCTTGTTTGAAGCGATCAGTATATTCAGTTTGAGCATCAGGCGTATCGCTACTAGGATCTAGAGGAGGTTGACCGCCGGCTGGAGAGGCTAAGGTAATATCGGCACCTGCATCTTTAAAAGCATAGTAAGGCGCTGCAAATTCTTCTAACCAAAAGCCAGTCTTTTTACCAGTGTCTGCTAAACGATCATGTGAGGTTAATACCATTAAAATTTTCATAATTATTCCTGTATTTGTTATAAGATTATTATTTAACTGTGTTATTCAAAATTATTATTTCACTAGCTTATTACTTCGCTAACTTAGAACCAAAGCCTAAAATATAGGCTTAGCCCACAAAAACAACCTAACTAAAATATAAGGCAGTTTGGGATTTGCTAAGCCTCATACGCATTACATATGCATTAAAGGTTAAGCTCTAAAAAACTACTTTGGGTCTGCCACTTTAACCACTGTTTTACCAAAATTATTGCCGTACAACATATCGACGAAACCTTGAGGCGCGTTTTGTAGACCATCAACGATATGTTCTTTGGTTTTTACTTTGCCTTCTGATACCAATTTTCCCATAGTCTGTAAGAACTCTGGGAAGTGGTCACCATACTCTTCAAAGATAATAAAGCCTTTCATAGTCAGGCGTTTTCTTAGGATATTACTCATAAGTAGACTTAGACGGTCTTTGCCCTCTGGTAAATCCGTTTCATTGTAATGAGCAGCAAGACCACATACTGGGATACGAGCATGAGCATTTAATAAAGGTAATACCGCGTCAAATACTCTGCCACCAACGTTTTCGTAATAAATATCGATACCATTTGGACACGCTGCGGCTAATTGCTCTTCAAAATCATCAGCACGGTGATCGATACACTGATCAAAGCCAAGCTCTTCTACTGCAAATTTACATTTGTCTTCGCCGCCTGCAACGCCAATAACTTTAAGGTCATGTAGTTTACCTACTTGGCCGACTGTCGCACCGACTGGACCGGTTGCCGCACCTACTACTAAAGTTTCGCCTGCTTTTGGTTTGCCGATATCTGTTAAGCCCATATAGCCGGTGAAGCCTGGCATACCTAACACACCAACACCATATGAAGGTTGGCTCATGTCTTTGGTTAGTTTATAGACGCCTTCGCCATTACTAACGCTATAGTCTTGCCAGCCTGAACCGGCAATAACTAAGTCGCCTTCACTGAAGTCTTTAAGATTTGAAGTTACTACTTGTGAAACAGTAGCGCCTAGCATTACGTCACCTACTTGTAGAGGGTCAGCATAGCTTTCGGCATCACTCATACGACCACGCATATAAGGGTCTAATGACAGATATAAAGTGCGTAATAGCATTTCATTGTCGCCAGCACTAGGCACCTCACTTGTGGCCAACTCAAAGTTGTCATCTGAGGGTTTGCCATGCGGACGGCTAGCCAGTTTAACTTGACGATTGATATTGTCTGATTGAGTATTATCGAATTTGGTATTATCAAATTTAGTATTATTAGAGCTCATAATGCTAATCCTTTGTCTTATTATTGGTTGTGATTTATTTATTATAAAAACGCCATACAAATGTATTATAAAGAGCCCATAGAACAGGCCTGTGGTGCTTTTGTATGGCGCTCACCCATAAACCATTAGTCTATGGGTAATTCATTATTATCTTCCTATTGAATAAGGTAAGTTCAATAGGACAGAATGCTCAATAACTAAGCAGTAGCTGCACGTTGTAAAATACGGCGTGACACGTCTAAGTCATTGGCTTTATGTTCGCCTAGTGCCACCATGCCATGTTCTTTAAGCTGGCTAACGATAGGGTCAATGGCGCTCTCATCTAGCTCTACATCGGCAAAGTTGACAGGTAAATCTAAAGTTCTGAAGAACTCTTCAGTAAAGGTAATGGCCTTCTCGATGATGTCATCCTCGCTTAATTGCTTATCATCGTTAGTGATGTTCCAAACATTGCGAGCATATTGAAGTAACTTGTCTTTTTTGCTGTCTTTTAACTCACGCATAACAGATGGCAACACGATGGTTAAGGTGC